>Ga0315274_10000164_pt1 | contig 98308 bp, 80 predicted proteins | sample YL17G02_20_MG_FD_203700 | JGI IMG/M metagenome (GOLD analysis project Ga0315274, IMG submission 203700) | Sediment microbial communities from Yellowstone Lake, YNP, Wyoming, USA - YL17G02_20 | ecosystem: Environmental > Aquatic > Freshwater > Lake > Sediment | place: USA: Wyoming | collected...
GGCACGCTGCCGCGGGCGGCGTCGGCCTCGGCCTCGGACAGAACGGTCGCCAGCGCTGGCCCGCCGCCGAGCGCGGTCAGCTCCGCCTTGACCGCAGCGAGCTCAACCGGCCCCCGGTCACGCACGATGTTGAAGGTGCGCAACCCGCGGTGCGCCGCCAGTTGCAGGACGAGGCGGCCGACGGCGGTGGTGGCGCCGTTTTGGGCGACGGCGTCGCCCGCGGAGAGAGCCCCAAACTCGGACAACAGCGCGACCGCGGTCGGCGGGTTGACCGCCATCGTGGCCGCGGCGTCGTCGGGGACGGCGTCCGGCACGGGAAAGAGGGAGCAGGAGGGGACGGTCGAGTGGGAAGCCCACGTTGCGGCGCGCGGCGCCGACGGAACGACGCGCGCGCCCACAGGGAGCCCGCAGCCCGAACCGACCGCTTCCACGACGCCCACGCCTTCGTTGCCGGCGGTGGCCGGCGGGCGCGGGGCGCCGGGGTAGGTGCCCTGCGAGGAAGGCGGCGGCGTCGAGCGCGAGGCGGGCCGTCAGGCGTCGACTCGATCCCGCCCTCCTCTTCATCTCACCTCTACCGTGTTGACGTCCGACCAGTTGACCGGCGACGCGAGCCAGCGCACCAGGGCGTGCCCGGCGGGCGGCGAGCGCGGCTGCGAGAGCGGCTCCAGGGCGAGCACGGCTTCGGGCGCGCCAAAGGAGCGGTACACGAGCGCGGCGGCGGCAGCCGGAGAGCGGGCCATGGTCGCGGCGCTCTGTGGCGGCGTCACACATGCGGCGGGGCCGGCGCGCCCCGCAGGGGCGCGCTTTGACCGCGCCGCCGCGCGACTAGGCGAGCTCTCCATGTCTCCCGTCCGTAGTTTAGGTGGGCGCTGGTGGGCGACGCCTGCGCGCGCGGCTGGGTGGCCTGCGCCGCCTGGCCGCCGCCGCTGCTGCTCGGGGCCGTGACGATCTAAGCATATTGTTACACACTCTGCGTCGCGCCCGATCCGTCGGGCGCGGCCGTGATGACCAATTTGGGTAATTCCGAGCCTAGCCGCCGGCGGCGCGACGCCGCGGCCGCCGGCGGCCCGTTCTCACGCGCCGTCCCTCCCCTCCCTAAGGCAGCCTCGGCGTGGCACCATTGAGCGCTGCCGTTGAGGAGTGGGGCCAGTCTTGAGGCGCGCGCTCAGAGAACCGCGGCCGCCGCCCTCCCGCTCGCCGGCTGCCCGCGCGGCGCGCTCAAAGCCCGGCGCCAACGGTTCCGATGCGACTGGCGCGGGGAGGCGGCGCTGGTCCCCACCCGCTCCGCTCTGCAATCCTAGTTTCGACCGCGCCCTATTTAAGCGACGTTCGCCGACAGCCTCCCTCACAACTCCCCGCGTCCAGCCGCGCCAACCGCCTCCGCGCCTCTCAACCACCACCCGGTAGGCTCACGGGCACTGGCACCGCCCGACGGCACGCCCCTGCGGGCTGGGCGGGCCCGCTCACGCCGTCTGCGGCGTCCGCGTCGGCACACGAGATTGGTGGCGCCTCGGGACGCCGCCCCACCCGCCCCGCCCCACCCTCCCCACCCCTCCGCCCCCGCCACCAGCCCTCGACATGGCTCGCACCACCTTTGTCCTGGCCGCCGCCGTCGCGGCCCTCGCGCTGGGCGCGGACCTCGCCGCCGCGCAAGCCGCTGCCGGCGCGTCAGGCTCCTCGGGCGGCGTCTTCGGCCCCGGCGCCGCCACCTCCACCGTGGCGGTCGGCGGCGGCCAAGGTGGCTGGGGCGGCAAGCACGGCGGCGGCGGCTGGGGTGGCGGCGGCGGCGGCGCGGCGGCCGGCGCGGCCGCTGGCGGCGGCGCGGCGTCGACGACGGCCGCGGTCGGCCGCCGCCTTGAACAGGCCGCCGCCGCGGGCGCCTCGGGCGGCTCTGCCACGTCCACTGTCGCGGCCGGGGGCGGGGGCCAGGTGAGCGCGCGGGGTCGGGGTTGGCGCGCCGCGGCGCGCGCGCCTCCGGGCGCGCGCGCGACCCTCCCCTCTCTCCACAGGGCGGCAAGCACGGCCGCCGCCTCGAGCAAGCCGCTGGCTCTGCCGGCGCGTCCGGCGGCGCCGTGACGTCGACGGTCGCGGACCCGGGCTCGCAGCAGGCGAGGGGTCGGAGAGGGGGCGGGGCGCCGCGCGCGCGCGACGCCCGTCGTCCAACCCCTCGTCTCCTATCCAGGGCCGCCACGGTCGCCGCCTTGAACAGGCCGCGGCCTCGGGCGCCGCCTCCCTCGGCTCCGCGACGTCCACGGTCGCCGTGGGCGGGGGCGGCATGCAGGTAAGGAGCCGGAGGAGGGGCGAAGGGTCGGCCGCGCGCGGCGCGCGCTCCTCTTCCCTCTTCCCCCTTGCCCGCCCACGCCCACACCCCCACCCCACCCCGCATTCATCAGGGGCGCCACGGCCGCCGCCTGGCGCAGGCAGCCGCCTCGGGCGGTGCGTCCCTCGGGTCTGCGACGACCGTCGCGGTCGGCGGGGGCAACACCGGCGGGATGAAGGGCTGAGCGACGCGGCGCGTGGCTTTATAATGTGAATGAGGCGTTACCGGTCTCATGGTGGGGTGGAGCGTGTAGCGCCAAGAAAAACAACCAGGTGGGGAGGGAGGAAAAGCGCGCTTCTCTCTCCCTCTCTTTTTCCTTTCTCTCGTTCATACAACCGCCCGCCCTTGACCCGCGGCCCGCGCCGGCGCCGCCCGGCCGCGCCAGCCGCCCCTCGCCGCCCCCTCCCCCCCCGATGGGAGACGCGGAGCTCGCCGCCGCCGAGCTTGACGCGCTGGCCGCCGTCTTCGAGGGCGTCACCGTCGTCTCCCGGTGGCCGCCGGTCGTGTCAATCGCGGTCGCGCCCCGGGGCGCGCCCGAGGCGGCCACATTTGTCGCGGCGACGCTCACGCTCGCGTGCGGCACGTCCTACCCCGCGTCGCCGCCCGCCGTCTCCCTGACCGACGTCAAGGGCATGGGCGCCGCCCGGGAGGCGGCCCTGTTGGCCCGGTTGGCGGGCGTGGCGGGCGGCGCGGCGGGCGACGCCGCGCTCGCGGTCGTCGCCGACGCCGCGCTCGACGCCCTCACCGACGACCCCGGGCCCTGCGGCGATTGCCCCATGTGCTTGGACCCGCTCAAGGGCGGTGGTCGGGCCCTGGTGCGGCTGGCGTGCTGGCACGGCATCCACTTGGAGTGCGCGGCGGCCTGGTGGGCCGCGGCCGGCCGCCGCGGCGGCGGCGCCGGCGCGGGCGACGCGTCCCTCACTTGCCCCACGTGTCGGGCGGTGGCCGGCCCTCTCGCGCCCGCGGCGGTGGCCAAGCTTGAAGCGGTGGCGGCCAAGGCCAAGGGAGGGCGCGGCGAGTCGCCGCCGCCGCCGGCGGCCGAGTGGGGGCTCGACGCGGACGCCGCGGCCAGCTTGGCCGCCCACCAGGCGTCCGTCGCGGCCGGCCTGGCCCGGCAAGCGGCGGCGGGGGGCAGCGTGGACGCAAGGTACGCGGTGGCGCTCGAAGGCTTGGCGGCGAGCGGCGCGGCGGCGGCGGTCGGCGCGGCGGCGCCGCCGGCGCCGACCGAGTCCCAGCCCCTGCCGCCGCCGCCCGACAAGCCCGCGCGCGGGCCGCGGCGGCGGGCGGGCGGGCGCGGGCGCGGGCGCAGGGCGGGCTAGGCGGCGCGCTGCGCGGTCCCTCTTCTTCGTCACTGCAAGCATTGCCCTCTCCGGGCCCGGGGCGAGCGCGGCGGCGGGTGGGAGAGTGGGTGTGAAGCGCTCTCGCGGCGCGGTTTGCACCCCATACGCACGCCCGAGCCCTCCCTTCCCCCACCTCTCCCCCTTCACGGCTTCCCGTTGATGCCCATGACCTCGGTCTCAAACACGAGGTCCGCGTTGGCCGGAATCTTGGGCGGCGACCCTGTCGCGCCGTAGCCGAGCTCGGGCGGGATGAGGAGCTTGCGCTTCTCCCCGACGCACGCGCCCAGCAGCCCCTGGTCCCAGCCTTTGATGACTTGGCCGGCGCCCAGGGTAAAGGTGAACGGGGTGCCGCGGTCGAGCGAGGAATCGAATTTGGTGCCGTCCTTGAGCATGCCCGTGTAGTGGACCGAGACCTTGTCCCCAGCCTGTGAAGAGAGGGAAGAGAGAGGTGGGGTGAGGAGGGCGTGGGGCCGATGCGCGCGGAATGGGCGGGCCGCGCGATCCCGACGCCCCGTCCGCTCTCCCTCAATCCCGCGCTCACCTTGGCCTTGACAGTGCAGTCCTCCGGGCGGTACTGAGAGGGAGGGAGGGGTGAATCGGCGTCGTTTGGGGCCTGTGCAGGCCCGATGCGCGCCGCGCACCACCACAGCGCCGCGCCGCGCCGCCGCAGGCCGCCGCGCCCATCAACCCTGGACCGTTTAATCCCCAACCGTCGACCAAGGAGGGCGAGGGATGGAGGCGCGCGCCCGCGCCGCCCTCTCCACCTTCCCCCTCTTTTCCTACCTTGACGCCGATCTGCAGCTTGTCGCCCGCCGCCGCGCTCACGACGGCGGCGGCGCACGCCAGCAGGGCGAGCGGGAGGAGGAGCTTCATGGTGAAGGGGAGGAGTGTGTGTGTGTCGCCGATGCGACTCTCTCTCTCTCTCTCCTTCTCCTCCTCTCTCACGCCGCCGCCGCCGCCGCGGCCGCCACCCTCGCCACGCGCGCGACGCCAGCCGGGCGAGCGGGAGGAGGAAGAAATGAGCGTGTGTGTGTGTCGCAGTGCCGCACCCTCTTCCCTTCCCTCCTTCACTCCCTCGCCCCCCTCGCCCTCCGCCACTTGTTGCCCTGGTAAGCATGAGAAAAGCCACCGTCCGAGTTGCGCACGCGGCGGCAGATGAGAATAGAGTGGTCGGCGGCGACGGCCTCGACCGCAGCGGCGACCGCCGCATCTGCAACCCCGCCGGCCGCGTCCAAAAAACGCAGGCTGGCCCCGGGCGGCAACTCATCAAACACAAAGCCGACGGGGGAGCGGAGGGCGGCGCTGTACTCGACGACGGTGGATCCCGAGTGCGCGAGCAAACAGCCGCCGCCGGCGTCGTGCCACGCGGTCGGCGGCGCCGCGGCGCCGGGGGCCGGCCAGACGTCGTCGTCGGCCTCGACTCCCGCCACAGCGCAGTCGAGCGAGGACGCGAGCCAGGCCGCGTCGGCGCCCGGGTCGAGGAGGTCGTCCGCCGGCACGGGGACGACCGCCGGCGGCCCGCCGTCCCACCAGCCGCGCTCCAGGTCCAGCCTCAACGCGCCGCCGGCCTCATGGTCGATAGACCAGAGGCGGAAGCCGGCCTGATCTCCTGTGACGAGCCTCGACTGGCGCAGGCCGTCGCGCGACGAGCCGGGCCCGATCACGCCCACCTGCACAAACGTCGCCCGCCCCACAACGGACAGCGACGTCGCATAGTTGTGCGACAAATGATAGTGCCCCGAAAACCAGAGCGCGACCGCCGGGTGCCGCTCGACTGCCGCGACAAAGCGGGCGGCGGTTTTGGGGTCCGAATGATTCAGATACGCGCACCGGTTGCGCACGTGCACGCCTTGCACGACGCGCAAACCGCAGCCGGCGGGGGGGGCGTGGGAGAAGACGATGACGGGGGTGTGGGAGGCATGTGCAGCGGCGAGTGTTGCTTCCAAAGCAGCCACCTGCTCCTCCGACACACACACTTCGTGCACAGAGTCTCTATTCGACCGCCAGCGCGTGGTCGACACGCCGACCAGCAGGGCGGGGCCGAGGCGGGCGGTCCAGAAATGGTTTTGCGAAAACGCGGCCCGCCACGCGGCCAGGTTCGCCGCGTCCGCCTCGGCCCCGGTGTCGTCGTCGGGGTGGAGCGCGTCAAAGACGGACGTGGCTTCTAGGTCGTGGTTGCCGACGACAAGAGAAGGAGGGGCAGTCGTAGGGGTTGCGTCGCCGCCTGATCCATCTCCTGTCCCCGCCGCCCCTCTCAAATACTCGCGCGCCTGGGAAAACAGCTCGGGCGTCCCGGGGCCGGCGCTGGACGCGCCCAAGTCCCCCAGTTGGACCAGGCGCGCGACGCTCCCCGGCTCCTCCAGCAGCCCGTCCACGAGCAACCCACGCAACTGATCCTTGGCTTCCGCAAACGCGTCCTCGTGGCGGGCGTCGAGGTGGAGGTCGCCGAGGACGGCGAGGCGGAAGGCGGGCGCGGCCGGCGCGGAAAAGCCGGCGGGGGCGCCCGAGGGTTGGAGGAGGGCGCGGCACAGGGGAGGGGCGCGCCGTGGGGCGGCCGGGAGCGCCGGCGGGCGGCAGGCGGCCCGCATCCGAGCCGTCGGGTGTGGCAACCACGGGGTCCCCTTTCCACTCCGAGCCGCCTGCCGCTCTCCGTCGTCACCATGTTCGCCATGACCACGCTGGTGTCCCCCGCCCGCGCCCCGGCGGTGGCCCGCGGTGCGTGAGAGGGGGGAATGCGGCGCGCGGGGGCGGGCGCGGTGGCCGCCGCCAGCGCTTTCCCGCGGCCACCATGCCCCTGCGGCACGCACATGACCACACACGCGCTGCAGCGGGGCGGAGACGGCGCGCACGCGCCCCCCGCCGTGCCACGCGCCGCGCGGCGGCCGGTGCGGTGCGCAGCCGGCCGAGCCCCCTGCCGCCCCGGCCGTGCCCCCATCTCCCCGCATTGGGCCTGAAGCGGCGTCCGAGTGGGGTGGAGTTCGCGCCCGCCGCCCGTCCTTCCCCCACCCGCGCGGCGGCCGACCCCTCCCCCTCCTCCTCCTCTCCAGCCCCCCACTCGCTGGCCGCCGCCCCCACCAACGGCTCCCTGGTCACCGCCATGCGCCACGCGTGCCGCCTCAACCGCCTGGGGCGGCCGGCCGACCAGCGCAAAGCCCTGGTCCGCTCCCTGGTGACCGAAGTCCTGCGCCACGGCCGCATCACGACGACCAAGACCAAGGCCAAAGCCATCCGCAAGCACGTGGACAAGATGATCGGGTTGGCCAAGGACGGGTCGCTGCACGCGCGGCGCCAGGCGGCCGCGTTTTTGTACGACCCCGACATCGTCGCCTCCCTCTTCGCCGAAGCCCCCGCCCGCTACGCCGAGCGCCCGGGCGGCTACTGCCGGGTGGTGACCGAGCCCCGGCGGCGGCGGGGGGACGCGGCCGAGCTGGCGGCCATTGAGCTGGTGTGACGGGGACGGGGGGCCGGGGTGGCGGCGCGGTGTGGGCGCCGCCCCGGGCAGGGCCCCGAGTTTTGTGTGACTTTTGCGTCTTCCTTTTTTCGTGCGCGGTGGTTGGTGGGAGCGCGCGGCCGACGGCGGCAACGTCGGCTCGCGCGCGGTCCGCCGTCGCCGCCACACCTCCCCGCCCCCTTCAATGAGGGTCGCCTCGCCCCGGCGGGCGCCCGCCCGCCTCGCGGCCGCCAACAAGCACGCGTCCCGCCCCAATGCGGCCGCGCGCGCTTCCCCGCGCGGCGTCGTCATCCTGCCCGGCCTCGGCAACGCGGCGGGCGACTACGCCCAGCTGGCGGCCGACCTCTTGACCGGCGACTACGGCATCGCGGGCGTGGAGGTCGCTCCCGTCGCCCGCCTCGACTGGGCGCGCAACGCGGCGGGGGTGGTGAAGGCCGACTACTGGCGGGGGACGCTGGCGCCGAGGCCTACGGTCGACTGGTACCTGGAGCGCATTGGTATGAGCGCGTGGAGAGAGAGGTGGGGTCGGTGAGCCGCTTTTTTCCCCCTCGCCTCACCTCTTCCCTCCACACGCTGCAGACCGCGCCCTCGACGCCCTCGCCGCCACCACCAACGGCGCCCCCGTCACCCTGCTCGCCCACTCGGCGGGCGGATGGCTGGCGAGGGTGTGGCTGCACGGCGGCGGCGCCGAGCGCGGCGGCGTCGACGCGCTCGTGACTCTCGGCTCCCCGCACAACCCGCCCCCGCCCGACTCGCCCTCGCCCGACCAGACGCGCGGCATTTTGACGTGGTGCGCGGCCAACTGCCCGGGCGCGTTCCACGAAGGGGTCAGGTACGCGACCGTCGCGTCGTCCTCGGTCCGCGGCGCCGCCCTCGGCGACGACGCCCCGCTCTCCTCCAAGCTGGCCGGCGTCGGCTACGCCGCCGTGTGCGGCGACGCGCGGGCGGCGGGGGACGCGATTGTGCCGGTGGCGACCGCGCACCTGGTGGATGAGAGAGACGGGCGCGCGATAAAGAACGTAACCCTGGACGACGCGTTCCACTCGCCGCTGGGGTCGAGCCCCGACAGGCCCTGGTACGGGTCACCCGAGTGCATCGGGGCGTGGGTGGGGGCGGTGGTGGGTGAATGAGGGGTGCGCGCTCGGCCGGGTTTGTGCAGTCGTGGCTGTCGGCCCCAGCGCCCTGTATTTTCCATCCAGGGCGGTCTCTCATCCTCCTGGAGCGCGTGGAAGCGATCGCTTCGCGGCAGGGTTGTCCACAGGCAAACGTGCCGCTCCCGGCTGGCCACACCCCCTCCTCCCTCCAATGCCCCCGCGCCCGCGCCGCCCGCCGCCCGCGCGCGCCGCGGCCGGGTCCCCGCCGCCGACGCCGGCGCCGCCGGCCAGCTACCGGCGCCTGGTGGCGCGCGTGCCGGCGCCCTCGTTCCGGGAGGGGGCGTACATCGAAGAGGTGGCGTGGACGGAGCCCGCAGCGAACGAGGTGGGGTGGTGGTGGTGGGAGCGGGTGTTTGCGTGCAGCCGATGGATGCCGCCCGCTCGAAGCCCACGCCTCCCCCTCTTCTCTTCCTCCCATCTCTCTCAGGTGGCCGTCCGCATCCTGTACGCCGGCGTCAACGGCGGCTGCGAAACGTTTCGCGTGCGGGCGGGGCTGGAGCCGCACACGCCGTTTGCGCGTGCGGACGCGGGGTCTATCATCCCTCTCGGCGCCGAAGGCGTCGGCGTCGTCGCCGCCGTGGGGTCGTCCGTGAGCTCACTCAAACCAGGCGACGCGGTGGCCGTTTCAGGCGCGGGCTCGTTTGCAGAGTTTGTCCGCGCCCCGTCCTCCGCCTGCACCCGCCTCCCCGCCGCCACGCCCGCCGCCGCCGCCGCCACCCTCTCCGGCGTCACCGCCGCCGTCGCGCTCGACGTGACGGCGGGGGGGGTGCGGGCCGGGGACACGGTGTGCGTGACCGCCGCGGCGGGCGGCACGGGGCACTTGGCGGCGCAGTGGGCGGCGGCGGCCGGGGCGCGCGTCGTCGCGGTCGTCGGCAGCGCCGAGAAAGCGGCCCTCATCACCCGCCTGCTGGCCAAGTGGCCGGACGCCGGGCACGCGGTCGTCGACCGCTCCACCGTCGCGCCGTCCGACCTGCCCGCCGCCCTGGCCGCCGCCGCCGGCCCGTCCGGCGTCGACGTCGCGTACGAGGGCGTGGGCGGGCCCCTGCGCGCCGCCGTGCTGGAGACGCTGGCGGATGGAGGGCGGATGGTGTGCGTGGGGTATGTTTCCGCCTACCCCCACTCCGGCGACGACGCCGCCACCCGCTCCACCACCCCTTCCGCCCCCTCCCTCCCCCCCGACCGCGATCTCTTCTGGGGACGGGCTCGCCTGGACCTGCCCGGCGGGCGCGTCGTGCACGGCGACGCGTGGGGGGGTGCCGACGCGCGCGCGGTCGCTCGGGCGCGGAAAAAGGTGTTGGCCGCGGTGGCCGCGGGCGACGTCGAGGCGGTCATCGATCAACCGATGCACGTCGGGTTGGAAAGGGCCGACGACGCGGTGGACAGGTTGCTGAGCGGCGCGTCGATGGGCAAGGTGGTGCTCGACGTCGCGGGGGGGGCGCGCGGGTGACGGCGTGGCGTGCGGGTCGCACCAAATCTGTCTGTCACACACACGCTCAAAACACCACCATCACGACTCGGGCTTGGGCACCCACGCGTCAGCGTCGACGAGGTGGAGCCGGGAGCGGCGTGCGAAGGCGCGCCACTCGGCGCGGCGGTCGCCGCCGTCGTCGCGGCCGCCGCCTTCGCCGATCGATCCCACGCCCTCGCTGCCGCCATCGAGCGCACCCGCGAAGCGGGCCTTCAGCCGGCGCGCGGCGGCCTCGGACTCGAGGGCCAGGGGCGCGGGCAGAAGAGGCTCGGCCCGCGTCCTCCTCTTTGACGCCAGTTTCGACGCCAGCGCAACCACCACGATGCCTGCAGCGACGATGATGTCTGCGGCCACCAGTGCGGGGCCGACGGAGACCATGCGGGGGCCGTGCAGGGCCGGGAAAGCGGGGGTGAGTACAGTCGCGCGGCCGACAGGCCGCGGCCCGGTCCGCACAGCATACACCTGCGGCACGAGCGACACAGGCGCCGCGTCCAGGGCGCCGTCGTGTCCGCCAGACCACCACACCGGCGCGTGCGGCACCGCGCGCGCGCGCGCGCGGGCCGCGGGCGGCGCGGACGACGGCCTCGGCGCGACCGATGGCGCCTCAGCGATCGCGGGAAGGACCACTGGCGCCGGCGGCGCCGATGGCGGCCGCGGCAGGGGCGGGCGCCCTCCCATCTTGGTGTGCGCGCGGTGCGCGCAGCGCGCACTCTTCGCCCGCGCGCCGGGCGCGGGCGCCGCGGCGAGCTCGCCCGCCATGCGTTCGCCGCGCGCCACCACCCGCCGCCGCTGCCCCCCTGTCTCCACCACCTTTCGCGACGCCGCCGCTTTCTTCTGCCTCGGCCTCGCCAACAACGCCGGCTACAACGTGTCCCTGGCCTGCGCCAACGAGATCTCAGCGGGCGCGGTGGGCCAAGTTTTTCTGGCGGCGGTGGTGCCGAGTTTGCTCGTGAAGGCGTCGGCGCCGCACTGGTTTCGCCACGTCTCGTACGCGGTCCGTGCGCTGGCCGCCGCGGCGCTCATGGCGTCTGGCTTCCTGCTGGTCGCCCTCTCCCGGTCCCATACCGTCCAGCTCGCCGGCGTCGGCCTGGTCGCGGCGCAGTCGGGCCTCGGCGAGGCGTCGTGCCTGGCGCTGGCGGGTGCGTATCCGCACCACCGATCATTATTGACGGCTTGGGCCTCTGGAACGGGCGCGAGCGGCATGTTTGGGTACGCGTGGGTCGTCCTGCTCCACACCCTCGGCGGCGCGTCGCTGCGCGCGACGCTGCTGGCTGCCCTCTGCTTCCCGATCGCCTTCCTGGGGGCCCACTTTGGGCTGCTGCGAGCGCCGAGTGCGAGCGGCGGCCCGGCGGCGTCCTCCCCGGCGGGCGACGTCGCGCTCACGCCCGTCGCCGCTTCGACCCTCTCCCCGCGCGCCGTCGCCGCGGCGCGCGCCGCCGAAGCAGAAGGCCTTCTCGAGGCGGGCAGGCCGGATAGCTCGGGACGCAGGGCGGCGGCGCCGACACCTCCTCCCCTTCCCGTCCTCCCGGTCGGTGTCCTCGCCACCGCGCGCCACGTCGCCACCCTGTGGCCCTACATGGTGCCATTGCTGGTCGTCTACTACGCTGAATACGTGTGCCAGGCAGGCGTGTGGGCGGCCATTTCTGTCGGCGCGCCAGACGACGCGAAAGCGCGCGACCGCTTTTATAAAGCCGCCAACTGGGCCTACCAGGCCGGCGTCTTTGTCTCCCGCTCATCCGGCACTCTAATTCACTGCTCCCTTCGCGGCCTCTGGGCCATGCCCGCCGCGCAAGCCCTCCTCCTGGCCTTTTTTGCCGTCATCGCCGCAACCCGCCTCGCCATCGGCTGGTGGCTCCTCGCGCCCGCCGTCCTCGTCGGCCTCATGGGCGGCGGCACGTACGTGCACGCGTTCACGCTGCTGGCGGCGTCGAGCCCCCCCACCCTGCGCGAACTCAACCTGGGCGCCGCGTCGGTCGCTGACGCGGTCGGCATCGCCCTGGCCGACGCGTCCGCCGTGCTGGTGCAGGGGTGCTTGTTTCGCGTGAATCACGTGCCGGGGGCGGCGTTCAAGTGTGGGGAGAAGGAGGGGTAGAGGAGAGGAGGAGAAAGTGGGCCTGTTTTTCGCTCGACTTTTTGCTACCCCAATCACCCGCCACTCACCTCTCCTCCCCTCTCCCCCCTCTCTCGTCAATCGTCCTTTTTGCAGGGCGGCGGCGACGGCGGCTTGGCGAGGCGGGCGAGCAGCCAGCCGAGTGCGGCGACGTGCACGGCGACGAGCAGGGCGAGGGGGGCGCCCCACTCGTGCCAGGAGAGGCGGTCGGGCATCAAGGAGAGGGGGTGTGCAGAGGGCGCGGTCGCCGATGGGTGTGCCACGCGCCCGACCCCGCCCGCTCACTCTCGCCATGCCTCCCTCGCCGCTCGACCGCCTGCTCGTCGCGCTCGCGGCCCCGCGCCCCGCCCTGGCCATGGGCGCGCCCCGCGTGCTGTGGGCGGCCGCGGCCGCGCTGACGGTGGCCTGGGTAGCGGGCCCGCTCGGCGGCGTCGGCCGGGCAAAAGGCGGCGAGACTGCTCTCCTCTTCAACTGGCACCCCGCCCTCATGGTCGCCTCGATCGGCCTGTGGACGGAGGCTGCGCTCCAGTTTGCGGCGTATGGAGGCGGCAAACGGACGCACGCCGCGATTCATGCGATGGCGACGACCACCGCGACGGTCGGCGTGACGGCCGCCTGGCTCTCCCACGTCCTGCACGCCCCGCCCATCCCCTCCCTGTACACGCCGCACGCCCTGCTGGGGGCCTTGACGCTGACGTCCGTGTACGCCCAGGCCGCCCTCGGCGCGGCGTCGTTCCTCTGGCCCGGCGCTTCCCCCGCCGCCCGCGCCTCCTTCGCCCCCGCCCACCGCGCCGCGGGCAAGGTGGCCCTCGCCCTGACCGCCGCCACCGCGGCGGCCGGGTTTCAGGAAAAGGCGGCGGTGCTGCTGGTGGAGCGTGGCGTGCCGCCGCGCTCCGCCACGATCGCCCTGCCCGCGGGGGCGGCGTTGCTGCTCGCGGGCTCGGTGACGGCCGCCCTGCTCAAGCTGATGGGCGGCGGCGGCGGGCGGGACGGGCCGCCGCCGGGGTTTCGCCCCGTGCCGGCGGCTGACAGCCCGCACTGAGAGACGGATAGAGTCTTTTTTGTATTTTGTGTGTTGAGGTCGATCGTTTGCAGCACCACCGGGAGGCGGCGGGGAAAGCACAAAGCAGAAATGGGAACGCCAAAGAACAAGAAAGCACACTCTGCCGCGGCCTGTGGTGGTGGAGTGGGAAGGCGTGAGCACAGCCCCCACATCTCGTATATGTCCGGCCGCTGATTGAGCCCGGCCGCCTAGAAAAAGCGCGGGCTTTGCCACGCAGCCGAGGGTGTCACCCGCTCGCGTGTGCGCCGTGCCCGGCGCAAGCGCCGGGGGGCCTCGCCGCGGGGCATCAAGAAAAGCCCCGGCGGCGGGCGTCCAGGCGGTGGGAGGGAGGAAACGGAGGGAGGAAGGAATGGAATGCGCTCGGACTCTTAGATGTTCTTGATTGTGTTCCGCGCATCAACTTAAACGCTAATTCAGGGGCGCAGTGAGAGCGCTCTGGGTTTTGTCGTCACCGCGCATTCGAGAGAGGGGGAGGCAGGGACGGGAGGAGGAAGGAACCGCCGACCGTCGCCCCACCCCCTCCTCTTGCTTTCTCACCTCTTTCCATCACCGCTTGGACCGCTTGACCGCGCCGCCCGCGACGACCGCGACCGCCTTGCGCCGGGCCGCAGGCGCCCGGTTTTGCTCGGCCGCCGCGCGCGCGGCGGCGGGCGTGAAGCGGGGGGGCTGGATCGCGCAGCCCGCGCGCGTGATAACGGGGGGCCGCGTCATCTCCCGGCACGCGGCGCCCGTGTTGAAGTCGGGGCCGAGCGGGGCGCGCATGGAGGCCTCGTAGGCGGCGGCCGAGGTGAACGGGTGGGGGACCGAGGGGACCGCGTGCCGCGCGGCTTTCGCGTCGTGCCGCTCGGAGACGACGACCGCCGCCCGCCCCGCGTCCCGCCGCCGCGCGGCCGCCGCCGCGCGCGCCTCCGCATCCGCGGCATCCGCCGCGGCGGCGGCGGCGGCGCGGCGGTCGGCCGAGGCCGAGGCCCAGGAGCCCCAGCCGGGCGGGTCCGCCCCCGCGCTGCGCGTGCCGCCCGCGGGCGCCTCGGCCTCGACCTCGGCCGCTTTGGCCTCCGCAAAGTCGGCCACGACGTCGTCGCCGGCAAATGCGGCGGCGACCAGGTCGCGCTGGGAGGCCAGAGGGACGGCGGCGGCGGCGGCGCGCGCGGGCGCGGCGCGCTTGGCCGCCACGGGCGCCGCCGCCACTGCCGCGACGCTGTCGCGGTAGTAGCCCACGCCTTGCGGGCCCGTGCGGAAGGCGAGGCCGGGGCGGGCGCCGGCAAAGGACGGGGACGGGGCGAAGGAGGGGCGCGCGGCGCGCGGCGCGGCGTCTGCCGCCGCCGCCACGCTCAACCCCCAGCCGGCGCCGCCAAACGCGCCGTCCGCCACGGCAGCGGTCCCGCGCCTGGGCCCGGGCCCGGGCCCGGGCGCGGGCGCGGGCGTGGCCGGCGCCGCGCGCACGACCGCGGCGCGGCGCTCGCGCTTGGCGGCCGCGTCCTCGTCCTCGTCCCCGGTCGACCCGCCGCCGTCGCTCGCCGCGTCGGCGGCGGCAGGGGCGCGGCGTCCTGAGAAGGTGCGCCGGGTGGTGGAGGGGGGAGGGGCGGCGGCGGCGGCGCCCGCGGCGGCGCCCCTTTCGCCGCCCTCTGCGTCCAACCCTTCCAGCAGCCGCCGCGCCGCCGCCGCGGCTTCCGCCGCGTCGCGCGCCGCCGCCCGCTTCATAAAGGGCAGGCCGGCCAGGCCGGCGGACGCGGCCGCGGCTTCGCCCGCGGCGGCCTCCGCGGCGGCGAGCGCGTCGGCGGCCGCGGCGCGAACGCGCGCCGCGCCGCCGCCCTCGTCGCCCCCGTCCGACTCGGACTGGGTGCCGTCGTCACTCTCGCCCCCCGCTCCAGCATCCACCTTGCGCCGGAGTTCGGCCCCCAGCCGCAACTGTTCCGCCAGCGCTTCGCGCGTCGCGTCGTCGCGCTTGGCCCCTCCCGCCGCCCCCCGCTTGAGCGCGCGCCGCGCCCAGCGCGACGTGTTTTTGTGCTTGAGCGTGAGCCGCTCCTGGGCGCGCCGAAACTCGGCGTCCTCGGCGTCGAGCGCGAGAAACGCGGCGTCGGCGTCGTCGGCGTCGCCGCCGCCGGCGGCCGCCTCTTTCTCGGCCGCGACCCGCGCCGACTTGGCCGCGCGCCGCCGGTACTCTTTGGACTTGATCTTCTTGGCGCGCTTGAGCTTGATCTCAGCGTGAAAGAGGAGGGACCGCATTTTGGCGAGCCGGGCGGAGCGCGCGGCGGCCTCGGCCGGGTCGACCGCGCGCGCCACCAGCGTCGCCTCGGACGCCGCCACCGCGGCCGCCGTGTCGGCGCGCGCGGCGGCCAGCATGGCGGCGACCTCAGCCTCGACGCCGGCGGGCGCGGGGGTGAACGCGGCGGCGAGCGCGCGCGTCGTGGCCGGGGGGCGCGCGCCGCCTTCGCGCCCTGGGACGAGGGAGAGGGTGGGTGCCTCCCGGTTGGCCTTGATGATGGGCGTCCATTTCGACACCTCCGCCTTGGACGCCTCGTACGCCGCGCGCCGGTCGGCGCGCTCGGCGGCGAGGCGCGGCGCCGGGGCGGCCGCCGGCTTGACAGCCCCTCCAACCCTCCCCAACGCCTTCCGCGCCCCGCCCAGCTTGGCGCGGTCGGCGCCCAGGCCGGCGACGAGGTCTGCGGCGGTGAGGGAGGGGGCGGGCGCGCCGAGGTTGCCGGGCGCTTCTGCCGCGGCCTCGGTCGCGACCGCGGCGCGCCGCACGCGGCCGAGCACGGCCTCGGCCAGGGCCAGGGAGTCGTCGGGATCGTCGTCGCCGTCCGAAGAGGCCACCGCGGCGTCGTCGTCGGACGAGCCGCCGCCGAGGAGCGCGCGGTCGGCGGCAGACGACGGCGCGTCGCTCCCCGAGGCCGAGCCGCCCTCCTCGTCCTCGTCCTCGTCCTCGCTGCCGGACTCGAGCGCCGCCGCCGCGCCGCGGGCCGATGGAACCGCGCCCCCCGACCCCCAGTCGCCGTAGCGCTCGTCGTCGCCCGAGCCAAAGGCGGCGTCCGAGTCGATCTCCTCGTCCTCGAAATCCGAGGGCAGCGTGTAGCCGTGTTCTTCGAGACGCTATGGGGAAGGGAGAATGGCGTCGGGGCGGGCGCTGCGGCTGAGCCGCCGCGCCGGCGCGGCGGCCGCCGCCGCATGCGGGCCCCCAGCACCGCCGCCGCCCTCCCCCTCTTTCTCTGCTCACGTCAAACTTTCTCGAGTCGCGCTCCTCGGGCGCCACGGCGTCGTCCGAGTCGGCGCGCTCGTAAAACGCGTCGGCGGGGCCGGGCGCGTCTGGCTCGGGCTCGGGAGCCGGCGGCGCCCGGCGGCGGCCGCCGCCGCCGCGTGGGGCGGGCGGGCCGCCACGGGGGGCGCGCCCGGGGCGGGGCATGGAAGGAGAGTGGTGGCTGGTCGCGTCTGCGCGCCGGCATCCCTCACTCCTGCTCGCCTCCCTCCTCTTCAATGCTCCGCTCCCTGGCGCCCACGCCCCGCGCCGCCGCGGCCCGGCCGGCCGCTGCCCGCGCGCGCCTCGACTCGCCGCGCGTGCCGCGCGCGGCGCGCCCGCTCACGCTCGTCGCCCGCGCCGACGCGGCGCTGACCGTCAAGGAGCCGGTGAGAGATCAGATGGGGGGATGGGAAAAGGCCTGCGCGCGATGCGACCCTCCCCTCACCCCTCCACCCCCCTCTTCGCTCTCAGTCCACCGGCGTGGCCGTGCCCGAGGTGACGACCCTGTGGCGCGGTGGCCCCGCCCGGTGCCTCGGGGGCGGCGTGCGCACGAAGAAGGTCGCGTTTGTGGGGGTCAAAGTGTACGCCGTCTTCCTGTACGTCGACGCGGCCGCCGCCGCCAAGGAGCTCGGCGTGCGCGACCGGGGCGGCTTTTTCGAGGGCGACGACGACTACGCGGCCGCGCTGGCGGACGGCGCGTTCGTCAAGGCGTTGAGGATCGACCTCGTGCGCGACGTCGACGGCGCGACGTTTTACGGCGCCCTCGAGGACGCCCTCGCCCCCCGCCTGCGCCTCACCGGCGACATGGACTCGCTGGGCGCGTTCCGGGACTACCTGGGGGGGAAGAAGCTGGCCAAGGGGACCGCGCTCTGCCTTCTCTGGACCCCGGATGGCGCCTTGGAGGTCGCCGCCTCGACCGGCGACCGCGCGCCGGCCTCTTTCGCGGCGCCCGACGCGGCAGATCTGCGCATCGAGTCAGCAGGGCTGGCGCGGGCCCTGTTTGAGGTCTATCTGGGCTCTGCCCCCGCGTCGCCCGGCGCGCGGACCGCGTGGGCGGCCGGCGCGCGCGCGCTGCTGGCGACGGAGACGGTCAAGCGCGACACGCGCAAGGGCGGCGGCAAGGGGACGTGAGGAGTTGAGGGGGAGAGGGGCGTGTGAGAAGAGAGACGGGGGTTCGTCGGCCGCGCCGCGCGCACACTCTCTCCCTAGCCGCGGCGCGCGCGCGCGCCCGCGCGGACGCCATGCCAAGCCTTTACACACGCTTCCTGCTGCTCGCGCTCGCCGGGGTGGCGGCCGTGGCCGACGGTGAGGCGCGGGGCGCGGGGCCCATGCCGCGCCGCTGGCGAGGCGCCCGCGAGCGCCCGACCGCCGGCATCGCTCTCGCGGGGCGCATTCCGTCCCGCCTCAGCGACTGGCGGCTGGAGCGGGGTCGGGCGCGGCCGGCGCTGGGCGCCGGGGCGCGCCGACCCGGCGGGACCGCCGAGCGCCCGCCACCAACCCCGTCCACCACCCACAAGCCCGCCCGCAAGCGCCGGCACCGTCGCCGTCGCCCGCGGCTGCCGCCGCGGCGGCGGCCGGCCTCGCCCTCCTGCCCGAAGCGACGGCGGCGGCGCCCCCTCCGCCCGCGACCCTGCTCTTCATGGTGTACGCGGACGCCGCCTCCCTCGACGCCGGCAAGCTCACCCTGCGCGGCGTGTCGCCCGCCCTGCTCTGGGTTGCCGACTCCGCCCCCGGCGGCAAGCGCGCCGGCCGCCTGCGCACGAGCCTGTGGGCCAACGGGACGCTATGGGCGGCCGACGGCGCGTGGCTCGGCTCCCCTGCTGCCGTGCTTGAAGGGTCGCGCAAGGGCGTGGGGGCGGCGACGCCGGTGCGGTTGTCGTCGCCGGCCTATAATCCAAAGACCCGCACCCTGACCCTGGCCGCCTCCCCGCTCGCCGCCGACGCGGCCGTCCCGGACGGCGGCGTCGTCGCCGCAGCGTTGGACGCCGCCCGGTCCGGCGGCGGCGGCGCCTTCGCGTCCGCCCCTGCCGCCCCCCTCCCCTCCTCCGGCCGCCTCGACCTCGCCGACGCCATCCTCTACGTCGACGCCGCGCCGACCCCCCCGTCGCCCCCGGCCGCGGGCGACAAGCAGGGGGGCGCCGCGTTTTACGGGTGCGCGGGCGTGCCGCTCGGCACGCTCTCCTCGTTTGGCGGCAACTGCGGCTTTTATGATGCGTCGTACGGCGGGCAGTTGGGCGGAGGGTTTGCCGGGGGGATGATGCTGGGGTCGGGCGCGTACGGGCGGTGAGGAGAGAGGGAGGAGTGTGCAGAAGTAACGCGGGCACGCGAGACGCGCACACCGGCCCGCCCGTCACCCCCGCCCCGCGCCGCCCGGCATGCGCGCGCGCGCGCTCGCATCCTTGGCGGCCGCGGCCGGCCGCCGCGGCGCGCATGCGGGCGCGGCGCCAACCCCGATCCTGGTCGACCCCGCCGCCCGCCCTGGCGTCGCGCTGGTGACGCTCAACCGGCCGGCATCGCTCAACGCTCTGTCGAGCGGGGTGGCGCGTGAGGTCGTGGCCGCGCTGCGGGCTGCGGCTGGCGACGCGCGAGTGCGCGCGGTCGTGCTCGCCGGCGCGGGCCGCGCGTTTGCCGCGGGCGCGGACGTCAAAGAGTTGGCGGAGTTTGACTACGACAAGGTGTGTGTGGAGAGGGCGGGAGAAGATCGGGACAGCGGGCCGGACAGCGAGGCGCCGACCCCGACCCCGCCCCCTCCTCTCCAGGCCCGCTCCTCGCGCCTGCTCGCCTCCTGGGACGCGCTCGCGTCCCCCGCTTCCACCCCGCCCCTCATCGCCGCCGTCGACGGGCCCGCGCTTGGGGGCGGGTTTGAGGTCTGCCAAATGGCCGACCTGGTCGTCGCTGGCGCGTCCTCCACCTTTGCCCAGCCCGAGCTGAGGCTCGGCGTGCCGCCCGGCATGGGCGCAACGCAGCGCCTGACACGTGCGCTGGGGCGGCAGCGGGCTCTGGACCTGATTCTGACGGGGCGCACGCTCACCGCTTCGGAAGCCGAAGCCCTCGGCCTCGTCGCGCGCGTCGTCCCCGCCGGCACAGCGGTCGATGCCGCCCTCGACCTTGCGTCCCGCGTCGCGGCCGCCCCCCCCGGCGCGGTCGCCGCTGCGCGGCGCGCGGTCGCCGCCGCGCTCGACACACCGCTCTTGGCCGGCCTTGAGGCCGAGCACGCCGAATTTTGGGGGTGCTTTGGGTCGGGCGAGCAAAGAGAGGGGATGGCTGCGTTTTTGGGCAAGCGGGAGCCGGTGTGGGGGGCGTAGTGGCCAAGAGCGCTCAAGGCCGTGCTCGCTCTGGGCAGAGGTGGACGACGCGTGAAGGAGGCACGCGTGCAGGAGACACTGCGGGGCTGTCGCGCCCCTGTGTGGGCGTGCACGGGTCGGCGGGAAGAGCGGGGGCGAGAGCGCGAGGAGCGGGGGCGAGAGGTGGTGTGGGCAAATCAGTTTTCACTCCCCACGCCTCCTCCCCCTCCAACTGCCGTCACCGCAAAGCCTCCGCACGCGGCCGGCAGCCCACCCGCTCCCGGCACCCGCAGCGCGACCGGGGACCGAAATTGGTTGAGCGTTGGCCCCACGACGCGCGCGCGCGGCGCGGCGGCCGCAACCGCGGCCGCCGCCCGCACGCCGGCCTCCTCGCAGTGCTCGGTGATGGTCAACGGCGCATCCGTGGTCCCGAGCCAGGCCGTCAGCGTGGGCGCCCAGGACGCGTACGCGGCGAGCCCCGCGTCGCACGCGACGCCGACCGTCGGTGGAGGCAGGCGGTGACGCACGGCGTGCCACTCGCCCCGAGTGAAATGCATGGTGATTGACTTGCCTCCCGGGCCCGGCAGGTCGAAGCGGGCGCCGTCCAGGGCTTCGGGGACGTGCAGCCCAACGAAGCAGAGAGAGCAACCCGGCAGCCACGCAGCCACCTCGCGCCAGGCGGGCCACTCGTCGCACTCGACGCGGGAGCCGAGCACGTGGATGCAGGGTGGTGGCGAGCTGGCGGGCGACGCGCCGGCGGCCGCCGCCGCGACCACCGCGGTCAGCGGCCGGTGCAGCAGCAGGGCGGCCGGGGAGCCTGCGTCCAGGCCGCGCGCCCGGTAGAAGGCCTGCCAGTCGGTGGGGGGCGGCCACGGCGCGGCGGCCGTGGGGTCGGGCAGGCCCGTGGGAGAGGGGTCGCGCGCAAACGCGCCCCACGGCTCGCCGTCGGCGCAGCCGCACGCCCGCCGCCAGCCGGGGGCGCCGTGCAGAGCGCCCAGGGCGGCGCATGGGCCGAGGGAGGCGGACGGTAGCATGGAGGGCACGGCCAGGAGCTGGAAGAGGTGGGGCGGCCGGGGTCGGGGTCGGGCGGCGCTCGCATCGGCCCCCCATCCCCCCCCCTTGCCGCCTCTCTTACCTCGTGTCGCCTCACTTGGCCCTTCATGCGCGCGCACTCGGCCGCGTCGTGAACGCGCGCGATGGCCGCCGCAGGGTGGCGCCGGCAAAAGGTCAGCCCGCCGCAAAGAGGGCAGAGGGCGGCGGCGGCGGCGCCACACAGCTGGCACCCGTCGTCATCGTCGGGCGCCATGGAGCGAGCGGGGCGGGGCGCCGCAGCGCCCCTGTCAGTGTGTGTGCGCGCTCGCCGGCGCTGCGCGGTCACAGGTCACCCCCCACCCCCCCTCCTCCCCGCCTTTTCCTTGGCCGCCCGCGCCGCCGCGCGCGCCCGGTCAGCCAGGGCGCCGCCCGCGCGCTCGGCGCCGGCGGCGAGGCGGGCGGCGCGCTCGGCGGTGCCGGCGCGCGCGCGGTCGAGCGCGGCGGCCAGACGTTGCTTGCGCGTGGTTGGGGAGGCAGTCGCGTCGGACAGTGGTGAAGTCGGGGCCGCCGTGGCGGTGGTCGCGCCGTCGTCGGCCGCGACCGCAGCCTCCACCCGGGGCCGCACCCCCAACTCCCCCGCCGCGACCGCCGCAAACGCGGCCGCGGTGGGCGTGTTGGGCGCGGACGAGCCACCCGAGCTGGCCGACCGCCGGGTCAGCAGGGCGGCGAGCGACAGGCGGGAAGGCGGTGGCGGACGCGCGGCCGCCTCTGCCGCTGCTGCCACCGTCGGCGCGCAGCCGCCCGCGACCGCGGTGCCCAACGGGTGCAACCCGGTCGAGCTCGTTGCGGCCTCGACCGAGCGCCGGGGCGCGAGCGAGCCGAATTCGGCCGACACGCGCGCAGGCACCGCGCCCGACGCCGCGGGCGACAGCGCGCCGCTCGCCGCACTCTCCGTGCCGCTGCTCACCCGAGCGTGCCCCAGGGGGCCATAGTCGACCGGCGCCGGGGCTCGCGGCGGGCGCGGCGGCGGCGGCGGCAGGTCGACGGGCGGCAGCGCCGGCGGCCCCCCTCCTCGCTCACTCACAATCGACCGCGCCCCCACGCTCGCCGGCAGCTCGTCCTCGGACGACATGCCGCGCTCGGCCGCGGGAGGGCGCTTGCAGGGCGACGGGCGCGGGGCGGCGGCGGCGGCGTCGCCGAGCAGGAGGCGCCGTTTCGCGTCGTCGTCAGCGGCGGCGACGGCAGCCGCCGCCGCCGCGGCCGCTATCGCGACCGCGACGTCGTCCATGCCAGAGCCACCCTCTCCAGCCGCCGCGTGCGACCGGCGCGCGAGCGCGGCGGCGAGCCCCGCGCGCGCGCCGTCCGCGCCGCGCTCGCCGGCGCCCCCCGCCTCCTCCCCCCCTCCAGGCAGCAGCTCCCGAAACTTGCGCCCCTGGAGGCCGGCCACCGATTTGAGGACCGACTTGACGGTGTCCCACTTGACGCGCGCGGCCAACGCGGCCCACCCGCCGTCGACCCGCTCGTACGTGCGCCCGTCGAGCACGAGGCGCAAGTCGGAAAAGGAGACGGGCGCGCCCTCGTAGGAGACGCGGACGTGGACCCGGTTGAGGCGGACGCGCTCAAAAAGGACGCGCCGCGGCGGGCGGCGCGCCGGTGGGGGGGGCGCGGGGCGGGCGCGGCGCGAGGCGCGCACCAAAGACACCCCGCTGGCGTCGTCGGGCGGCACCTCGTCCTCGTCCGACAGGACGCCCGGCGAGGGGACGCCACTGCCACCCCCCGCCAGCGCGCCGCCCGACGCCGACGGCGAGAGCGCCCCCCCCCGGTCCTTGTGCCGGGCAAACAGCCCTTTGGCCGGCGCCACCGCGCGTCGAACAAACGCTTCCTGGCGCCGGGTGAGCTTGGCGTCGCCGCCGTCGCCCGCGTCGCCGACCGCGGGCGGAAAGAAAAACTCCCACAGGCCCGCCGCGAGCGCGTCCGACAGGTGGGCGGCCAGCGGGTGGATGGAGGCTTCCACGTGTTCGTAGACCGCCGCGTAGCCCGTCGCACACGGCGCGGCGCGCGCCAACACTCGCAGCGCGGGGTCGCCCTCCCACGACGCGTCCGGGTGCCATAGGACGAGCACGCCGCCGGCGTCGGTGCCGGGCGCGGGGCCCAGGCGGGCGGCGGGGTCGCGGACAGAGGCGGAGGCGAGGACGAGTTTCGACGCGCCGGACCCGTCGGGGTTGGATTCAGCGGCGAGGACGGCGCCGTCCAGCGTCAGGTCCAAAAAGGGCGCCCCGTCGGGCTCGGCCAACGCCAGCGCCAGCCGCGCGAGCGAGGCGCGCGTGTGGCGCGCGTGCGCGGCGGGCGCCGCGGCGGCGGCAGCCGCGCGCGCGGCCGCCAGCTCGGCAGCGGCCGCGCCGCGCTCGGCGGCGCGCGCGGCGGCGGCGGCGGCGGCCCACAGGGCCAGGGCGCGCGGGGCGGCGGCGTCGTCGGCCGAGGCGGGAGGGCGGGGTGGCGCGCCCGCCCCCACCCCCGCCCGCGCCGCCCCTGCAGCCAGTGGCCCGCCGCCCACCGCCAACGCGTCCCGGATGGCGGCCGCCGCATCGGCGGCGCGCGTGGGGGGGGCGGCCGACCAGCCGCCGTCGGAGCCGCCGCGCGCGGCGCGCGGCGCGGCGGCCGCGACGTCGCCCCGCAGGCAGGCCAGTTCGGCGGCCGCCCGCCCGTAGCGCGCGGCCGCGCGCTTCACCGCTCGGTCGTCCGCCGTCGTCGCCGCCGGCGCGGCGACCGCGCGCGCGAGCTCGACCGCGGCCACCGCGGGCGACGGCCGCGCCGGCGGCAGCCGCCCGCCGAGCGTTTGCCCCACGTCGACCAACACCGCAAACTGGGCGCCCGAAGCGCGCGCGGCGAGGGACGGGAGGTCGACCGCGAGCTCGTCCGCGCGCGCGGGGCGCGCGCGCGCGCCGTCGCCGACCGCGGGCGCGGCGCCGGCGCGCCGCACGGTGAGCGCAAACGGCTCCACCACGAGCTCGGGCGCGGCGCCAGCGGCGATGGTGGAGGGTGGGGCGCCGGTGGCGTCGAGCCAGGGGGGGGGGCCGCGCGGGTCGACGTCGTTGAGCGCGGCGTGCGCCGCCACACCCCCTGCCTCGAAGCTCAGCGCCGTTCGGTCCGGGTCGCCGCGCGGCGGCCCGCCCACGAGGCGAGCGGTCGCGGCCGTGATGAGCAAGCGCCCGGGCGCGGTCTCGGCGCAGAGGCAGAGTTGAATGCCGTCGGCCACAATTTCGTATCTGGGCGGCGCCGCAGGGGCGGGCACGCTCGTCGCCCCGGTCACGCCGGCGCGCGGCCGGCCGCCCGGGGGCGGGGACGCGAGGCGGGCGCGCACCGAGGCCGAGAGCGGGCGCGCAGGGGCGTCGGCGTCGGCGGACGCCGACGCACCCTCTCCCTCTCTCTCCCCTTCCCCCGCCCCTTGCGCCAGCAGCAGCTTCAGTAAATCTCCCCCGTCGGGCGTGGCGCCCGGGCGCTGGGGTGGCGGCGACGGCGAGAGCGGGGGCGGCGAAGCCGGAGGCGGCGACGCGGGCGCGGGCGGCGCCGCGTCGACCACCGCCGCCGCGCACCCGGGGTCGGCCGGCGCGCGCTGCGCGCGGCACGGCGCCCGGAAGCCGGCCACGATGTCGGCCACGGCGTCGACGACGGCGTCGCGCTCGTCGCCGCCGGCGAGGACGCGCGCGCCGTGAAAGACGACGCGCGTCGGCCGCCGCGGGGCCGCCGCGGCGGCGCGCCCGTCGGACCCCGCGTCCACTCCCTCTGCCAAATCCTTGCCCACGTCCACCTCCAGCTCGTTCACGGTGAGCGCGGGCGCGCCGGGCGGGGGCGCGCCCGCGCCCTGCGGCTCGCCCGCGGCCGCGCGGCGGCCGCCCGCGGCGAGCGCGAGGCCGGTCGCAAGCACCGCCGTCTCCAGCGTCACGCTGTCCGTGCGGGAGGATTCCCGTTTGCGCGCAATCGAGGAGGCCGTGGCAGGGAGGTCGCGGGCGGCAGGGACGTTCAGCCTCATGCGGCCGCGGTAGCGCGCGGCGTCGATGGCGAGCGCGCACGCCGCGCCAACCGCGGGCGCCGGCACCAGCGACCCGCCCGGCGCCGCGGGCACGCCGTGCTCCACGACAAAGCTCGTCATGCCGACGCTCATGTCCATGAGGCGGAGCAGGCGCGGGAGCGAGGTCGAGGGCGGGCGCCGCGGGTCGAGCGGCGCAAACCAGGTGCCGCGCTTGGGCACCAGGCGCAGCCAGGGCGGCGGCGATTTCAGTTCGTCCGCGAGCAGCTTCCAGAAAGTGATTTGGGGCGACCCAAACCAGATGGTGGGCGGGAGAGGAGAGGAGGGGAGGGAGGGGGTGGCGCCGCCCCCCCCTTCCCCTCCCTCCCCCACCACTTCCAGCGCCCCCGCGTCCACTTCAAGGGACACGTCCATTGCCTCGGACTCGTACACGCCCACGACGTCGACCGGGGCGACGACGCCGCCGGGGGCGGCGCCGGCGACGGGCCACACGTGGTGGTCGTCCGGCGACCGCCCGCCCGGCAGCCGCCAGTCGATGCGCACGCGAGCGGTCATGGTGGGAAAATGCGCCAGCTTGGTGACCTCGACAGCGGCGGGCGGGCCGGGCGGCGGCGCGGGGCCGAGCGCGGCGACGGCAACGCGGTCCAGGGACGCGTCCATAAACTTGCCGGGCCCCGTGTCGACGGAGAGCGCCGTCGCCGTGACGCGCATGCGGGGGGTGGCGCCGCAGATGGAGGGGGAAGGGGAGGCGGCGAGGTCGAACGCAAAAGGGGCCGCGCTCAGCCGCACCCGCCCGCGCACGTTCATGCGCAGCGTGTCCCACCAGGGTAGTGTGGCCACTTTGGGCGCCGCCGGGTCGGGATCCGATGGGGAGAGGCGCTTGCCGGCGCCGGCGACGAGCGCGATCGTCGGGTCGAGCCCGGTGCCGAAGAGGGCGTCGACGCTCTCTCCGTCCATGCCCACGTCCACGTACGCTTTGACGAGGGGCCGCGCGCCCTTGCGAGAGACGAGGACGCCGGTGGCGACGCGCGAGGCCCCGAGGGGAATCGTGCGCGCGCCGAGCGCGGGCGGGTCGCATCTCTGCCGCGCGACGACGACCGGACCGGCGATCCCCAGCACGCGCGCGCTCGCGAGGGGCACGGGGCAGCCCCCGAAAAAGCAGCGCGCGCCGGTCAAGGTGGCGTCGACGGCGAGTGGGAGGACTGCGGTCAAGGGGACGCCGGTGGTCGTCGGGTCGACGGCGACAATGAAGGCGACAGCGCGCTCGATGGCGCCGCCGTCCTTCTTATCGCCCACCACGATCAACGCCGTCGCGCCGTCCAGCTCGACGCGCATGCACGCCCCCGCGCGCGCGGCCTCCGCGGCGTCGGCGGCGGCGGCGGCCGCCGCCGCCACGTGGCCCGCCGCCAGCGTCGCGTCGAGCGACCCCCGCTCGGCGGCGCCGCCTGCGGCGGCGGACGCCAGGGGGCCAGCGGTGGGCGCGTCGGCGTCGGCGCTGGGCGCGCCGTCGAGCGCGCGCGCCCAGAGCGCGCGCCGCGCCGCGGTCGCTGCGCACGGGAGGACGGCGCGCGCGAGGGCGGCTTCGAAGGGGTGGTGCTCAAAGTCGAGGGCGGCGTCGGCCAGGGCGAGGCGCAGCTCGAGGGTGGGGGTGGAGGGCGGGGGCGCGCGCGCGCGAGCGCGCGTCGGCCGCGCCGCCTTGATCGCCGCCACGCCGCGCTTCAGCTCCGCCACCCCCGCCTCCACTGCGTCCTCGACCGCTTTGGACCACAGCTCGGCGTGGCGCTGGGCCTTGCCAAACTCGGCGCCGTGCGGGAGCGCGGCGCGCACGCCCGCGCCGCGCACGCACACCACGGTGCGCGCGTCGGCCGCGCCCGACCCCAGGTCCTGCCCCAGCGCGCCGGCCCCGCGTTCGAGCGCGGCGGCGCGGGCGGCGGGGTCGGCGTGCGGGCAGGGCGGGAGCACGCCGCCGCCGCTGCCAGCCGGCGCGTGCGCGCCGGCGGGCGCCGACACGACCTCCACGCCTGCCGCTTGCACTTGCAGTAAGGTCGCGCCAGCCAGCGTGACGACAACTTCCGCCGCGTCGACGGCGGCTGCCACGCCAGGGCCGGCGGGCGCGCGCGCGCGCGCCGACGCGAGAGCGAGCCGCCACTCGCCGCCGTGGCCCAGGTCGGCGGTGCCGGCGGCGTCGCTAACGTCGAGCGTGAAAGGGAAGGTAGGCTTGGTGGTCGTAGTGGGGGCGGCGGGGGCGTCGTCGTCGGAGCCCGCCGCCTCGACCTTCTTCGGCAGCGCCCCACCCACCGCGCCCGCCACCGCGGCCGCGCAAGCGACGCCCGCTACGACGCACCCCACGTCCAGCGCGACGCGGAGTCCAGCCGCGGACGCGGCGAGGCCGGGCGAGCCGTCGGTCGGCGGCGCGGCGGCCGCGGACGCGAGCGCCGCCACCTCGACGCGCCGGCGCTCGCCGCCCACGGTCTCTTCATACGCGACTATCAACCCTTCCAGCGTGACCGACGGCGTGCCGGGCGCGCCGCCCAGGGCGAGGTCGAGGGACGCGAGCGTCGCGACGCCTTTCGCGGCGCGCACCGCCGCCGCGTCGGGCGCGTCGCCGTACGGCCAGCCGGGCGGCGCGGGGACTCGGGCGGTGGCATCGGCAAAGCCGGCCTCAGATGTGAGGGTGGCGGCCGCGTCGGTGACGGAGAGAGTGATGAGGCGGGGGGTCCAGGAGGGTGGGCGCGCGCGCGCCACCATCTTGCCCTTTTTGCTCCGAGCCAGGCCCAGCGGCGCCGCCCACCCGGCCGGCGGAAGCGCGGCGACCAGCGCAGCGACCGCAGCGTCGAGCGTGGCGGCGTCGGCAGCGACACGCGGGCCCGGCACGGCAACGACCCAGCCGCCGCTAGAGCCCGCGGCCAGGGCGACCGACGGCAGCGCGACCAGGGGGTCGCCGGCGCCCAGGGTGACGTGCGCGCCGGTGACGGACGCGGAGTCGAGGGTAGCGGCCGCAGACATAACCGCCGCGCGCACGAGCGCTGCACCGTCGCGGTCGACCAGGACCAGGGAGACGGCGTCGGCGTCGGCGGGCGTCGTCAGGGAGAGGGTCCAGGGGATGGAGAAAGGGGGAGGCGGCGTGGAGGCGGGCTCGGCGGCGGGCTCGGCCGCGGGCTCCGCCGCGCCTTCGTCGGTGGCCGCCGCCTCGGCGACCGCCGGCAGCTCCAGCCCCGCCAGCACCCCCCACACCGACGCCGGGCACGCGCTCGCGTCCAGGCCGCCGAGCGTGGCGGCCAGGGAGCCGCCGTCGACGGCGGCGTCGAGCGACGCGCGGCTCGCGCCGAGGCGCGCCGCGACGGCGTCGGGCGCGCCCGCTGCCCCGGGCGCCGTGAGCGACACCGCGCCCACATCCACATCAACATGATAACGCGGCGGCGGCGGCAGCGGGTCGCCGCTGCCGCGGCGGGCGCCCGCCGCGCGCGGCGTCGCGCCGTCTGCGGCGTCGACCGCGCCGCCGCGCAGCGCGAGCGCGCCCACGGCCAGACGCGCGCCGCCGGCCGCGGGCGCGTCGATCGTGATCGAGGGCAGGTCCAGGGTGGCTTCCCGGGGGAGCCAGCGCAGGATGGTGGACGCGGGGAGGGGCGGCTTGGGCGCGGCGCGCGCGCGCCGCGGCCGCGCGGGCCGCGCCGCGAGCGCGGCCGCCACCGCCGCCAGCGCGGCCCCGCCCACGCACGCGCCCACCCGGCCCAGGGCCACGGCGAGACTGGACACGTGCACGCCGTCGCCGTCAGCGACGATGAGGGCGGCCGCGGTCGCCGGGTCGAGCGAGAGCAGGGGGGGGGTTGGGGTGTCGCCGCCACCGCCGCCAACCCCGACCGCCACCGCCGCCACCCTCAGCGTGCACGCCAGCCCGCGCGCGCCGGGCCGGGTTTGGGCCGCGTCGAATTCGAGCTCCAGCGCGGGCAGGGTCAGGGCAAGAGGGCGCGCGCCGGCCGGCGCCACCACCTCCGCCCCCACGAGCCGCAGCGGCACCCGGGGCAGCACCGCGCCCGCGGCCGCCAGCGCGGGGCGGGCCAGGGCGCGCACGAGGGCGGAGCGGGAGGAGGATGAGGGCGGGCGAGGGGGGCGCGCGCGCGGCGGCGCAACCGCTCCTCCGGACCCTCCCCCCGCTCTCAACTCCACGCGCAGGCCGCGCACCACCAGCGGCGCGCGCGGCGGGCGCGCCGCCCGGCCCGGGGCGGCGGGCGACGCAGGCTCCAGGGCGCGTAGCAGCGAGAGTTCGGCGAGCGCGACGCGCGCGACGGGGCCCTGGGAAGAAGCGGAGGGGTTGAGTGCCCGCTCCGGCCTCCACCCCGCCATCGCCACAGCGACCGCGCATAGCGGCACGGGCCGCGGCGCCCCACCAACCCCAACCCCCTCTTTTCCTACCTTGGCCAGGGTCAGTGACACCCCCCGCGCGCACAGAAACCCGACCGAGTCGGCGGCCAGCGCAAAGGACCGGCCCCGGGCCAGGGCGGTGACAAGGAGGCCGAGCAGGCTGAGGAGGGGAGGGAGGGGGATGGCGCGATGGGTGGGCACGGAAAGGTCAGGCGCGCCCCGGCCCCGTCCCCCCCACCCGGCAATGCTCTTTCTCTCACCGCTTGCCGGCGGCGTACGCGAGCGCGGCCAGGAGCAGCCACTTGAGCAGGAACGCCCACATCGGGGGGGCGGAAGCGGCTGGGGCGGCGGCCGCCGGTGTCGAGGGAGTCGGAAGACGGCGCACGCCCCGCGGCGGGGGTGGGCCGGCGCCGGGCGACGCCGGGAGTGCGAGTGAGCAATGCTCTCGCCCCACTCCCGCCCCGCCCCCCCTCTCCCATGCACGCCCTCGCCGCCCGCGTCGCGCGCCCGGCGCCCCCCGCTCGCCGGGCCGGGCGGGCGCCCGTCGCCGCGCGCGCCGCGGCCGCTGGGACGGACGTCGAGTTTACGTGAGCGAGGATGGGGGGAGATGGGGCGTTCAGGCGCCCGCGGCGCCCGCATTGGCGGGTTGAAGGTGTCCCTGAAGCATGGCCCGGGCGGGAGGCGGACGCTGCGGCGTGCGCGGCGCGCGCGCCGCGCGCCGGCCGGCCGCCGCGCCGCCACGCGCGCTGGCCGGGCCGTGCGCGGCCGCGAGCCCTCCCACCGCCTCCCGGCCGTCGCGGCACGTGATCATGGTCCCAGGGCGGGCGGGCGGCCCCGCAATGCGCGGCGGGCGGCCGCGCGCACCACGCGCACGCCCACCCAAACCCCTCCCTCTTTTCCTGTAGCTCCGCCGCCGACCTCTACAAACGCTTCGACGAACTCCTCGAAGCCTCCCCCTTGACCCCGTCCCCCGGCGACACCATCCTGGGCACCGTGGCCGCGCTCGACCGCCGCGGCGCGCTCGTCGACCTCGGCGCCAAGTCGCCCGCCCTCTGCGCGACGTCCGAACTGGCGCTGTCCAGGGTCGAGCGCCCTGAAGACGTCGTGCGCCCGGGGGACGCGCGCGAGTTTGTGGTCGTCCGGGAGGACAACCGCACGGGCGAACTGCACCTCTCGATCCGCAAGGCCGAGGAGGCGCTCCTCTGGCGCCGCCTGCGCCAGATGTACGAAGAGGCGGCCCTCGTCGACGGCTACGTCACCTCGTTCAACGCGTCCGGCCTCATGGTCGAGGTGCAGGGCCAGAAAGGGTTTGTGCCCGGGTCGCACGTCCCCAACTCGGTGCAGCCCGCCGACCTCGTCGGCCAGACGCTCACCCTCAAACTGCTGGAAGTCGACGAAGAGCGCCAGCGGCTCGTCCTGTCCAACCGGCGCCGGCCGTCGGCGTCGGGCCGCGCGTTCCGCGTCGGGGACGTCGTGCTCGGCACGGTCTCGGCCGTCCAGGTGTATGGCGCGTTCATCGACCTCGGCTCCGGCGTCAACGGCCTGCTCCACGTCTCCCAGATCTCGCACGACCACGTGGCGTCCATCGACAAAGTGCTGGCGGCGGGCGACAAGGTCAAGGTCCTGGTCTTGACGCACGACCGCGAGCGCGGCCGCATCTCGCTCTCGACCAAGAAGCTGGAGCCGACCCCCGGCGACATGCTGCGCAACCCGGGCCTCGTGTTCGAGCGGGCGGACGAGACGGCGGCCGCGTTCCGGGCGGCGATGGCGGCGGCCGAGAGCGCGGCGCGCGAGGGCGAGGGTGGGGCGGTCGCGGCCGAGTGAGGGGGGGGGCCGGGGGCGCGCGCCCGTCCTTCCCTTGGGCGGGCGGCATTTTTGTCTTGGCCGCCGTTTGCCCGAGAGAGAGGGGGAGAGAGGGAGGTGGGACGGGTCTCTCTCGGACAGCACACGGCGCGCGCGGCGCGCGCGCGCGCCCCCTCGCCCCCCCCCCCCTCGTCTCGTCAACAGAACTTCCACCGGTTGCCGCAGTTGACGCACGTCACGAACGTCGTCATCGGCTCGTCCGCGGACCGGGTCTGCATCTGGTAGTAGGTCGTCTTTCTGAGGAGGGCGAGGCATGGAGACGCGGCGCGAGGGGGTCGGTCGAGGCGCGCGCGCCGCCGCGCTCCACCCCTACCCTCGCTCCCCGGCCGCTCACCTCTGGCGGCACTTGCCGCACTGGAACTGGTCGGTCGTCGCCAGCTTCGCCCCCGCCGACACGTTGGCTTCAAAGAGGGCGGCGTCCCGGATGGCGTCGTTTCCCTTTTTCCGCGCGTCGGACGCGAGCGCCTCGGCCGGCGCGGCGACCAAGGCGCCCGCCCCCAGCTCGCCCGACACCACCCGGCGCCGCAGGCCCGGGTTGGCGCCGTCCTTGAGGTTGAAGAGGAGGCGGCGCAGGGTGCCCTTGTAGCGCGCGGCGGCCGCGCCGCCCCCGGCGTCTGCGCGCGCGGCGGCCTCGACCTCCACCGCCACCGCGGTCGGGTCGCCCCCGCCCCGGTGCGCGTCGGGAACGAGGGCCAGGGCGGACGCGAGGGCGGCGATGGCGCGGTCGCGCGTCGCGTCGCCGGTGGTCGGGTGGGGGGCGGCGGCGGTCGGAGCAGGGGTCGCCGCCGGCGCCTCCTCGGCTTTCGCTTTTTTGCCCGCGCCCGTGCCCGTGGCCGCGTCGCATTCTGGCGCGCGTTTGGCGCCGGAGGAGGGGGTGGTGGCGGCGGCGTCGGCCACCACGGCTTTCTTCCACGCCGCGACGACCGCCGCGGCCGCGTCCGCCACCGGCGCGCACCCCGACTTGGCCAGCTTGCGCACCCGCTTGCCGGCCGATGTGGCCATGAGCAGGGCGGTGGTGACCTGTTGAGGAGGGAGGAGGGAGGGAAAGCAAGGGCGCCGTCGCGGCGCCGCGCCCGACCGCGCCCATCCCCAGCCAAACCCTTCCCACGCCCACACCTGCGCCTCGGCCAGCGCATGTAGTGCGGCCACCGCGGGCGCGGCCGCGCCCGTGTCCGCACCGGCGGGGAGCGCGCCGGCCGCGGCTTCCGCGGCAGCCACCAGGGCCGCCAGGGCGTCGGCTTTGGGGTCGCCGGGCGGCGCCATGGATTGCGGATCGGGCGCGCGTCGCCCAGAGGGCCGCAGGGGCGAGTGGCGCACTGCGATGCGTGTCGCGCCACTCCTCGCGCCCCCCAAAACGACGCCCGCCATGCCCCTCCCCCCCCCAAACACCGCGTGACCCCCCCTCCCATCGAGATGGCGCTCGTCGTCGTCTCCGCCCGCGTCCCCGCGGCAGACGCGCCGGTCGCGGGCGTGCCGCTGACCCCGTACGTCCTCGTGCGCCGGGGCGACGGCGGCGCCCCACCCGCGTCGGGTGACGACACGCACGACGAGGCGCGGGGGCCGCCGCCGGGGGGCGGGCGCTACGCGCTGCGCTACCGCTGGTTCCGCGCGGGGCTCGCGCGCGGGCCGGCCGTGTGCTGGGCGCACCCGGACCGGGAGGCCACGATTCAGGTAGGGATGGTGGGAGGAGGGGAGGGCGGGAGGGCGTGGGCATGGGCGCGGCGACCGTCGCGCGGACCGCGGCGCCGCGGGGTCGCCGGCCTCGCCGCCTCTTCCCGGCGCTGGAGCGGCTTCAGAAACGACACACCAACGCTTGCCGCCTCCCTTCATCCCCAGTGCGTCGCCTGCCTGCGCGCGCGCGCGGGCGACTCGCGCGCGTCCTACCACTGCGGCCCCGACTGCCTGCGCGCGCACTGGCCGTTTCACAAGGAGCTGCACGAGACCAAGAGGGGCGGGGGGGCGGGTGCGTGGGCGGGGCGGTGGGGGCGGGGACGGCGGAAGGGCGCGCGATGCGCGCGCGCGCGGTGGCCAACCCTTCCCCCCTCCCCCCTCTTCAGACTCGTCCGCCGCCAACGCCGCCTCCAACGGCTACTCCCTGGGCGCCCCCGACGACGCCGCCCGCGGCGCGTCCGGCGGCGGCGGGGGCGGGGCGTGGGTGGAGGTCGCGCGCGGGCGGTCGTACACGCCCGGGCCGGACGACGTGGGGGCGTGCCTGCGGGTCGAGATCGTGGGCGTCGACGTCGGCGCCGGGTGAGGAAGATGGCGAGGGGGAGGGAGGGAGGGCGGTGAGCGCGGTTGAGCCGCGCGCGCGCGCCGAACCCCTCCTGTCCCTTCCCCGCCCTCAGCGTGCGCCCCGTCGAAACCGGGCGCCCGATGGCCGTCGCCACAGCGCCCGTGCGCCCGCCGCCGTCGCCCCCGCGGCGCGCCCTCGTCCCGCTCCCGCCCGGCCCCCCCCTCGCGCCGACGTCCCCGGGCTCCCCGCGCTTCACCGTTCTCACCTACAACCTCCTGGCCGACCTCTACGCCACCCCCGACGCGTTTGGGTACGTGCCGCCCTGGGCGCTGGCGTGGGGGTACCGGCGGCAGAACCTCGTGCGGGAGCTGATTGCCGCAAACGCGGACATCTTGTGCCTCCAAGAAGTGCAGTCGACCCACTTTGCCGACTTTCTCGCGCCCGAACTGCACCGCGCGGGCTACGCGGGCGTGTACAAGAAGAAGACGGCCGACGTGTTCACGGGCGCGGCCTACGCGGCCGACGGGTGCGCGACCTTCTTCAAGCGGGGCCGTTTCGGCCTCGTGAAGAAGTACGAGGTCGAGTTCAACAAGGCCGCGCTGAGCTTGAGCGACGCGATTCCGGCCGACCGGCGCCAGGTGGGGAGTGGGGAGAGGAGACGAGAGTTTTTGTTTTGTTTCCTTCTCTCACCCACCTCTTTCCCCCCCTTCCCTCTCGTCCAGGCCGCCCTCAACCGCCTGCTCAAGGACAACGTCGCCCTCATCGCCGTCCTGGAGTCCCTGGACGGCGCCGGCAACCCGGCCCCCGGCCCCGGCGGCCGCCGCGCGCTCGTGTGCGTCGCCAACACGCACATCCACGCCAACCCTGACCTCTCGGACGTCAAACTGTGGCAGGTGCACACCCTGCTCAAAGGATTGGAGAAGATCGCGGCGAGCGCGGCGATCCCGATGGTCGTCGCGGGCGACTTCAACAGCGCGCCCGGCTCGGCCGCGCACGCGCTCCTCGTCCGCCGCGCGGTCGACCCCGCCCACCCCGACCTGCTCAACGACCCCCTGGGCGTCCTCCGCCCCGCGTCCAAGCTCACGCACGGCCTGCCCCTGGCGTCGGCGTACGCGGCGGCGGCCGCGGTGCCGGCGTCGGCGGGCGGCGCGGCGGGCAGGCTCCGTGCGGGCGTCGACGTGTCCGGCACCGGCGAACCCCGCTGGACCAACGCCGGGCGCGACTTTCGGGGCACGCTCGACTACGTGCTCTATTCGGCCGACGCCCTGGTGCCGACGGCGTTGCTGGAGCTGCCCGGCGAGGAAGGGCTCTCGCCGGGCGGCGGTCCCGGCGGCATCGGCGGCCTGCCGTCGGAAACCTGGTCGTCCGACCATGTGGCGCTGATGGCCGAGTTTGCGCACCGGGCGCCGGCGGGGGGTGGGGGGTTGCGGTGAGGGAGACGAGGAGCGCGGCGGCGCCCGGGGCGCTGCCCCGCCCGCGCCTCGCGCCCAGCGCATTCGCGACCCGAGTCAACCCTCTGCATGCTGCTTGCGGCGCCCCCCAGTGAAGAGGCGCGCCGCCCGGCGCGGCGGCGGCTGTTGGCGCGCCGCGCGCGGCGCGCGGGCACCCCCCGCGCGCCGCGCGCGCGCGCGCGTCCCGTTTTCATCCGCTCCGACGGCCGGCATGTGTGCGTGTGAGGTCAGAGAGACTGGTCTTCTGAGACGAGGGAGGGGCGGAGGGCGGGACAGCAGAGGTCGGCGGCGGGGGCAGGCCCGTTCCACTCCCCCTCGCCCCCTTCTAAACGGCCCCATGCGGCCGGCCGCCCCCCGCTCGCCTGGCGGCGATGGGCCGGCGGAGGACGGACCGGCGCTGCGGTCGGCGCTGGGGCACGGTGAGAGGGAGGGGCGGCGCGCGCGCTCCAATCGCGGCGCGGTGGGCGCGAGGGGCGCCCGCTCTCGGGGCGGCCCTGGCGCCGGCCGGCAGCGATACGAGTCGTTGCAGATGGGCAGCGGGAGAGGAGGCGGGCCGGGTCGAGACCTCATCGCCCGCCGCGGGCGGCCGGCAGCGCCCGCGCCGCTCGCCGGCCGCCGACCGCCTTCCCTCTCTCTTCTCCTCTCCAGACGCCGCCGGCTCCACCACGTCCCTCATAGGCGCAGTCGCCACTTACCGCCGCACCGCGGCGGCGGACGCGTCCCCCCCCCGCCCGCTTGGGTCGCCGCCCAAGGCGCCGCCCGCGCCGCCGCCGCCGCGCGCGCGCGCCGCGCGCTGCGCCGCGCCGGGCAAGGCCCTGCTGGCTTTGCTCGTGCTCGCGGCCATCGCGCACGGCGCCAGCTGCGGCGCTCTGTGGTGCGTGCGCCCCCCGCGCTTGCGAGGCGCCGACCTGCGCGCGCTCACCCGCCTCCGCTCGGCGCCGCCCGCGGCGCCCTTGCCGTCCCACGACACTCCCAGGCCCCCACCCGACGCGCCTCCGTTGCTCATCCCGCGCGTGATCCACCAAACCTTTCGCTCGCTCGAGGCCCTGCCCCCGCCCGCGGTCGCGCTCATGGCCACCTGGCGCGCGCGCAACCCCGGGTGGGCCGCCCGCTTCTGGAGCGATGACGAGTGCGCGACCTTTGTGGAGACAGAGTTTCCCGAGTACAGGGACGCGTACCACGCTCTGCCAAAGGACGTCGAGCGCGCCGACTTTTTTCGCTACCTCGTGATCCTGCGCCACGGCGGCGTGTACGCCGACGTCGACACCGAATGCCGGGCCCCGCTGGACACGTGGCTGCTCCCGGCGGACGCCCTCGTCGTCGGGTGGGAGAACGAGTTTCCGAGCGCCGCGCGTGCCGCCGGCCGCCGCTACGTGCGCAAGCGCCAAGTCCTGCAGTGGGTATTTGCGGGCGCCCCCGGGCACCCCGCGCTGCGCGCGGTGTGCGACCACGTGGCGGCGCACGCGCGGGCGGTCCTCTCCCCGTCGCCCAATTTCGACACCCTGGAGCGCACCGGCCCCGGCGCCTTCACCGACGCCGTCCTCGCCGCGGCCGACGCGCACCCGCCGTCGGCCGCCGCGGGCGGCGACGCGTGGCGGGTGCGCGTCCTCCCGAAAGCGGTGCTGGGCGCCCACCCGCGCGGCCTCGACGGCGTGTCCCCCGACGACGCCCGCGTCGCCGTGCTGCACCACTACCTTGGCACCTGGAAGAGTGTGCGCGGGTGGGCGGGCGGCGGGCTGCTGGGCGCGGCGGTGGGCGCGCTGCGCGCGACGGGCGCGGTCGCCGCGCCGGCGCCGGCGGCGGCGGGCTTTGAGCCCGCGCTCCCGCGTGACCGGGCCGCGCCCCGCTTCTACCCGGTGAGCTTGCTGACGGCGCCGCCGGTGTCGATCCTGGTGCCGCTCGCGGGCGCGGGCGAGCGCGTCGGGGGCGACGACGCTGCGGCGGGCGTCACCGCGTTCGGCGCGTGGGCCCCTGGCGCCCCCCCCTCCGTCGGTTCCTCCCCCGTGGACGTGTTGCTCGCCGCGCTGGACGCGTGCGGCGACGCCGAAGGCGCGCTGCTCGACCTTGGCGCCGGCGTCGGCGCCGCGTCCGCCGCTGCCGCCGCGCGCGGTCGCCGCGTGGTCGCCGCCGAGGCCGGCCCCGTCCTCGCGGCCGCCCTGCGCGCGACCGTCGCGTACAACGGGTTTGAAGGGTTGGTCGACGTCAAGGAGGTGGCGGTCGGGGTGCGGGCGGGCGTCGGCGTCGCGTGCCTCGACGCGACGGCCCCCGCCGGCGCGCGCGACGACGCGCCCCGCGGCTACGGGCCCGGCCCCGACCCCGCGTCCGACTACTCGTCGTCCCTGGCCTGCGCCCGCACCGCGCCGCGCGTGGAGGGCGCGTCGCTCGCGCCCGACGGCGGCCGCGTCGCCGCGGTCCGAGTGTCGGCGCCCGGCTGGGAGGCCGCGGCCCTGGACGGCCTCGCGCCCCTGCTCGAATCGGCGACGCCGCCGCCTGTCCTCATGCTGGAGCTTGACGTCGCGGCCCTGGACGCGCGCGACGGGGCCGGCGCGGCGCCCGCGGCGCTCGCACGTCTGCGCGCGCTCGGGTACGCCTCCGCCTCCCACGCCGGCCCCGCCTGCGCCGCGCGGTGGACCGCGCTGGCGCGCTCGCTGCGGCTGCCGGCCCTGACGCGGCGCGCGTCGCCGGGCGGCGGGCGAGTGACCGCGTCGCTCCCCGCCGGCGTCCACGCCGACGCGCTCGCCCCCCCGCCCTGGTGCGCGCTGGCGCCCGCGGGCGACGACGACATGCTGGCTGCGGCCCGGCGGGCGCGCCGGGCGGAGACGCTGCTGTTTTTGCGCGAGAGCGGCGAGGGTGTGCGCGCTGCCCTCGACCCTGACGCCGACGGCGACGGCGACGCCCTCGCCCCCTGACCCACCACCACCATTGCGGCCTGTCGCTCCGGCCCCCGCGCGCGCGCGCCGCCCCCCCCAAGCCGTGCCTTGGGGTTGGCGCCGCGCGCGGCGCCTCTCTCCCACTCCCGCCCCGCCGCGCCGTTGCCACCCGCCCCTGTTGATTTGGCGCGCATGCAGCGCACGCCCGCCGACACTGTGACCGAGACGAGAAGAGACGAGAGAGGATACAGTGAGCGCGGGAGCCTTCACCCCCCCCCCCCCCCCATTTCTAAGAATCAGCGCGCCCCCCACTCGGCCACGCAGCACCGCTCCGCGGTCGCCACCCCGTACACGGCGACGCCGCCATCCTCCAGGCCGACGTAGGCTCGGGCGCCGTCGGGGGAGAAGGCGGCGCCTGAGAGCGGGGCGGCGCCGACGCGCAGCGTTTGCACCCCCCGCCACGTGCGCGCGTCCACCAGGTGGGCCACGTCGGCGTGCTCCGCGATGAGGACGAGGTCGGCGGGCCCAGGGCAGACCTTGACGGCACGCACGGGCCCGCGGCAGGCGGGCAGCCGCGCGGCGAGCGCCCGGCTCCGCGGATCCACCGCCACCGCCGCCCCGCACTGCGCGCCCGCCACCAGCCAGCTCCCGCCCGGCGACCAGGCGACGCCCATGCCGGCGTCGTCGAACGCGTCCCAGGTCGAGGGGGGGGCAAACGACGCGCCGCCCTCGCGCGGCACGTGCACTGAGACGGCCGCGCAGTCGCCCACGCAGGCCAGGGCGCGCGGCGCCAGGGTGGCGGCCGATGGCGCTAGGGCGCAGTAGTTGACCGGGTCGAGGGCGCGCACGGTCGCGGCGGGCGCACGCGCGCGCTCGCGCGCGGCGCGCGCGGCGGCGGCCGACGCCTGCCGGCCGCCAGGCTGCGGCCCGTCGGCTCCATTGCCGGGTTCGTCATCTCCGTCCCGCCCGGGAGGCGGCACGTTCTCGGGCTCGAGGCCGCCGTCGGCGTCACCGCCGCGGCCCGCCGCCGGCGGCAGGTCAAACGCGCGCACGCGGCAGTCGTTGGACGCAACAAACAGGCGCTCCCCACCAACGGCCCCCGCCCCTGGCGCGAGGTGCAGGGCGTTGACGACGGACCCCGTCCCTGGCGCGCGCAGCAGCGGCGCGCCGTCCGCCGCCGCCCGCACGTCCAGCTGCCCTTGCTGCCCGCCGGCCGCGACGGCGGTGCGGGACGCGGCCATGGAGGTGGGGGCAAACGGGAGGCCGGCGGCGACCGAGGACTGCCGGGACGGCGGGGCGAGAGGGTTGACCCGCGCGCGCTGCGCCCGCCTCAAACCCGCACCACCCTCCCCCACCTCCCTCCCCCCCCGCACCTTGCCATCCTTGAGGCTGACCCGCAGCACGGAGCAGTGGCGGACCACGAAGAGATACCCCCCCGGCTCCGGGCACGCCACCAGGTCGCGCAGCTGCCAGTGCTGCACCGAGGTGGTGCGCGACAGGGTGGAGAGGCGGGCCGCGAAGCGCGGGTGGGCAGAGGGAGGGGGCGGGGGGTCGGCTGGGGCCATTGTGTTTTCTTGTTTCGAGCGCGCGGGCGAGTGGGGGGCCGGTGGGGCGGCAAGCGCTCGCAGGGGGCGTGCGGAACGGCGGGCGCCACGCGGCGGCGGGCGAAGGCGGCGGGCGGGGGCACGCGCGCCGCGCGCGGTCTGCCCCGGCCCCAGTTTGACAGCGGCGTCGGCCGCGGCACCCCGATGGCGCCCCTGGTGGGGGCTCGCGCGCCCACGCCCGCGCGCCCCGCGCCGCGCGCGCACCGCCACGCGCCCTGTGCGCGCCCGCGGAGCGTGCGCGTTCGCGCCGCGCCGCCCGCGCCTGCCGACGCCACCTTCTGGGTCGACTTCGAGGTCCGCCGGGCCGCTAGGCGGGTGTGCTCAACGCGCCCATGTATGCCAGCGCGGCGGCGCGTGCGCCGGGCGCCCAACCGCCGCCCGCGCCTCTCGACAGGTCCGCGACACCGAGTTGGACCAGTACAGCGTGGTCAACAATTGCGTGTACGCCGTCTACATGCAGCACGTGCGGCACAAGTTTCTGGAGGCGATCGGGCTGCCCGCCGCGACCGCGGCCGACGACGGCGGCGCCCTGGCCCTCGCCTCGCTCGACATCCGCTTCCTCGGCCCCCTCCGCTCCGGCGACGCGTTCAGGGGCGGTCTCGCTGTCCGCGCCGCGGGCGGCGCGCGCGTGGTGCTCGACCAATGGTTGATCCGCGCCGACGGCGCGCCCGCCGCGCACGCGGTCGCCACCGTCGTCTCCCTCGACTCGTCGTACAAGCCGCGGCGGGTCCCGCCCGCGGTGCGAACCGCGCTGGAGACGGGCGGGCGGGTGGCGGAGGGGGTGGGGTGGTGATGGGAGATAGGAGAGAGCGAACGAGGCGCGGCCCCTCGCGTGTCACAGCAGTGCGCCCCACACAGTGCTCCGCCCGCGCCGCTATGCGCCGCCGCCGTGCCCGTCGGTGACGCGCCCCTGGGGCGGCGGCGGGCCAGGGTCGGCGCCCGCGCCCGCGCCCGCGCCCCCTCCCCCTTGTTCCTCCAGCGGCCCGCGCTCCGCCTCGATCGCCTCGCGCGCGCGCCACACTTTGGAGGCGAGGTAGAAGGAGCCGGACTCGTCGTTGGCGCGGAACAGGTGGTTGTAGCGGCGCAGCAGTTCCTCCGGGGGGGCGCCGGACTCCGCGCCCAGCACCTTGTGCGCCTCCTCGACAGACATCCGCCCCGCCTTGGACGCCGAGGCCGACCCTGCAGCCGCAGCCCCGGTTTTGCCGGCGTCTGGGGAAAGAAAGGGGGGCGGGTGAGCTTGCGACGGCCGCCCGCCGCGCGCCCCCCGTCCACCCCTCCCTCCTTCACGCACTGACGATCGCCTGCCGGTACGCTTGCGCCCCCGCTTTCAGCAGGACACCCGCGCCCGCGATGATGATGTTGGCGAGCACGCGGCCGGCCTGGGGAAGGAGGGGAGGTGGGGGAGGGGGGTCGGAGTGGCGTCGCGCGCCGGCGCCGCCGGCCCCACCGCCGCGTCGGCGACCGTGGGCGACGAATCGCGGTCCAGCGCCGCCGCGAGTGCGGCCCGCGGGCGGCTCACCATGGCCACGCCCGCGCTCCGCCGTCGGCGGCCTTCTCGCTCAAGCGCTGCGCCGCCTCCAGTTGGCGCCCGTGATCCCCGACGGACGCGTGGGCGACCGGGCGCGCCGGGACGCGCCGCTGGGCGCGAGTGTGGCGGTCAGCCGCGCCGGCGGCGCTGGCCACTCCCGCGGCGCGGGGGCGCCGCGCCGCGCGGCATCGCCCGGCGGTCTGTGGGAGGCTCACGCTCCCTTTCTGGAGGCGCGATGGGGCCCCAGCCCCCTGAATTCGAGGTGCGCCGCATGGCCCCGTCCGACCTTCTCGCCTTCAACGCGGTCAACCTGGACCACTACACGGAGACGGTGAGAAGTGGGGACGGGGGCGGTCTAGTGTGCGGTTGGCGTCGGAAGGTGGTCGTCCCGCGGCGCCGACCGACCCCTTTCGCCGCCCCTCCTCCTCCCTCCCCCCTCGTCGCAGTACAACCTGGGCTTCTACCTCACCTACCTCGCCCGCTGGCCCGCCCTGTGCCTGGCCGCGGTAGCGCCCGGCGGCGCGGTCGCGGCCTACTGCCTGGGCAAGGTCGAGGGCGACGACCGCGCCGACCCGGCCTCTCGCCGCGCGTGGCACGGCCACGTGTCGGCGGTCGCGGTCGCGCCCGCGTACCGGAGGCGGGGCCTGGCCAGGAGATTGATGGAAGCGTTGGAGCGGGAGTCTGACGCGGGCGACTGCTTTTTTGTCGACCTCTTCGTGCGCGCCTCCAACGCCGCCGCCATCGCCATGTACGGCAAGATGGGGTACACAGTGTACAGGCGGGTGCTGGGCTACTACTCGGGGTCGGAAGACGCGCTCGACATGCGAAAGGCGCTCGCAGCCGACGCGGCCGGCGCGTCGGCGGTGCCCAGGGGCAAGCCGGTCACGCCCGCCGAGCTCGAGTGGGATTGAGGGAGAGAGAGAGGGGCGCAGGCGCGTGCGGCGGCGGTCGGACTCTGCCGCGGAGCGCGCCTGGGCCTGCATGAAACGTCGCCCGCCCGCGCCCCCCCCCCCCAAATCAACCCGCCGCCTCTCTCTCCCTTCCGTCACCCCTTTTTGCGCATGTTGGCCCCCGCGCGCAGCACCTCGTCCACGAGCAGCAGCTGGGACGCGACGACGGGCGCGGACTGCAGCGTCTGCGCCTTGACCCGGAAATTGTCCCACACCCCGGCCAGCGCGGCGTCCATCGCCCCCCCCGTCGCCAGGTCGACGCCGACCCCGGTCCCGCCCGCGGCGACCGCGGCGTCGAGCGCGATGAGGGCGTCCTGGCCGGCGTGGCCAGCGTTTTGGGCGAGCGTTTTGGGGACCGCCAGGAGCGCGTCCGCAAAGGCCGCCACGCCGAGCTTGGCGCGCCCGACCGCGGCCGCCATGCAGGCGCCGCGCAGGTGGGCGGCGGCGGCCGCCTCGAACGCCCCCGCGCCGGGGACGAGCGCGCCGTCGTCGATCGCGTTCTTGACCGCGCGCAGGCCGTCCCGCGCCGCGTCCTTGACTTGGGCGAGGGTGTGGTCGGCGGGGCCTTTGATGAGGATGGTGCACGAGCGCGGGGCGGGGACGTCCTGCGGAATGGCGAGGGGGAGGGTGGTCGGCGGTCCGCGCACATCCCTCTCCCCTTGCTCCCGCCACCTCCCCTCCCCTCTCACCTCGACAAACGTGTACTTCTCCTCCCCAAGCACGTGCTCGTACACGAGGCCCGCCTTGCCGAGAACCGCGGGCTCCAGTTCCTCGGTCGAGTTGATCGCGACACCGCCGCACGCGAGCACGAGGCGCTCCATGTTGCGCCGCTTGGCGCGGCGCAGGGCCAGGATGCCGGCCTTGGCCAGGGCGTCGAGGGCGGGGGGGTCGATGCCCTTTTGGTTGACCAGCAGGAAGCCTTGCCCGGACGTGCACACCTTTTCTTTGAGGGCGACGACCGCCGCGACGCGCGCGTCGGTCGTAGCGCGCTCAGCGGCCACGAGGCGCTCGCGCTGGTCGGCGGAGGAATAGAAAAAGCCGGCAGAGACCTCGGACCGCTCAAACTCGAGGCCGATGTTCGCAGTCAGCACAAAGACTTCCCCCTCCATCCGTTTGGGCATGTCCGGGTGGCGCGCGCCGTGATCCAGGACCAGGCCGCGCACGAGACGGGTGTCCCGGTCCAGCTTGTGGCGCATGTGCATGATCTGGTGGGGGGGGCAGAGGGGTGGTGGGCAGAGGCGCGCGCGCGCGCGCGCCGTTCTCACTTCTTTCCTCCCCTCCTCTCCTCCCTCCTCACCTCCACCATATGCAGATCGATCGGCTCCCCCTCGCGCCGCACGGTGAGCACGGCGTCGGCGACGATGGAGGCCAGGGCGTCGGCCATCGGTTCCGCCAGTTTCGTGCGCAGCGCGCAGCGCGCCGCGCAGTGCAGGGCCTCGCGGTCGGCGGGGGAGGGGAGAGCGACTTTGTAGGTGTCGAGGAAGGACAGGGCGGCCTGCTTGGCAAGCTCAAAGCCCTAAGGGGGGAGGGAGAGGGAGGGCGTCGACGGTGCGCGCGCGCGGCGCTCGCCCGCCTGCCCGCCCCTCCCGCCCCTCTCTCCCACCTCGACAATGTGGCGCGGGTGGCACCCTTCCGCCAGGTGGCGCTCCGCCTGCCGCAGCAGCTCCCCGATGAGGAGCACGACCGTCGTCGTGCCGTCGCCGGTCGCGTCGTCCTGCGCGACGGCCGTGCGCGCGATCATTACCGCCGTCGGGTTTTGGATTTGCATCTCGCGCAGCAGGACGTTGCCGTCCTTGGTGAGCTTGATGTCTGGAAGGGGAAGGGAGGGGGAGGGGGGTCGGCGGCGGCGCGGGGAGGCGGATGGGCGCGGTCGCCCGGGGCGCACGCCGGCGGTTCGCCTCGCGCCGCTGCCCTCCCCAGGCGCTGCCCTCAATCGAGACACCCGACTGGGGCTGTCGATAGCGTCTCCTGCCGCCCCGCCGCCCCGCCGATCGCGCGCACGCCGCCGCGCCGCGCCCGCCATCCCCCCTCCTCCCCTCCCACTCACCCCCTGCCCCGCCGACCAGCATCTTGATCGTCCCTTTCGGCCCCAGGTTGGTCTTCATCACGTCGGCGAGCCCCTTGGCCGCGTTGGTGTTCATGAAGAGGGCGGCCGCGCCACCCATGACCTCGGCACCGGGGTTGAGCGTTTTGACGCTGCCCATGAGGCGGGGCGTGGGGGGGGGTCCGGGCGGTGGGAGGTCGGGAGAGAGTGGCGTGTGGCCGATGCCGGCTCTCTCTCTCTTGTCACTCCTGCGGCGATGCCCGACGACGACGCCGGCGCGCTGGCCGCGCGTGCGGACGCGGCTGAAGCCCGGCTGGCGGCGCTGGAGGCGGGGGGCGGGGGCGCGTGCGCCGCGGCGCTCGAGGCAGACCTCGAGAAGGCGCGCTACCGGGTCGCCGTCCTGGTGGCGTCCGTGCGGGCGGGCGATGCCGACCTGAAGACGGCGTTGGAGGGGGACGCGGCCGCGGTGGCGGCCCTGCGCGCGCGCGTCGCAGGCCGGCTCGGGTTGCAAGAATGAGACGAGAGAGGGAGAGGCCCGCGCCCCGCTGCTGCAACCACCGTTGATGCGCCGGGCGTTGGGGCGTTACATGGGGGCAGGGCAGGAGGGCGGGCGGGAAGCAGAGCGATTGGGGAGGGGCCCCAGAACAAGGGGCGCGCGACGGCGCGCCGCGCGCGGTGGGGGTGTGCTGACAGTCGGGAGGGGCGCCCTCGACGGCGGGTCGCCCGCGGTTGGAAAATGGGGGGTCGCGGTGTCGCGGGTGGCAAAAGGCGAGCGCGGGGCGACGCGTCGGCGACGCCCCGCGCCACCCCCACCCCCTACTCTTCAGCGCCAGTGCCCCATATACAGCCCGCGCAGCCCCGACGGGAGCGGACCGCCGACCGCGAGCAGGGAGCCGCCGCCGGGTGGCGCGGCCAGGGCGTAGGTCGCGTGCCGCACGCGGCGCCCCGCGAAGTGGTCGAAGAAGACGGCGTCCTCGTCCAGCCAGCCGGGGCCAGTTTGGAGGTGGGGGACGGCGGGCGGGGCGGCGGGGTCGGGCGCGGCCGAGGCCCCCGCCAGCGAGAGGTCGCGCCAGCGCGCCGCGCGCGCGTCCCAAAACCCGATGCGCCCCGTGCCGGTGCCGACGACCAGGGATTCGCCTTGAAACAGGAGCGACCGGACGCCGTGCGCGCCGTCGGGCGAGTCGAGGAGGGCCGCGGCGCGCGGCGCGCGGTAATCCACCACTTCCACGTGCGCCGCCGACCCCGCCGCCGCCAGCCCCCCCGCCATGGCCAGGCACACGCACTCGCGCACGTGGGTGAGGGCATGGGACCGCACGGGGTTGAGGTGGGCGTCCCAGAGGCGGAGCGTGCCGCCCGTGCCGAGCGAGCCGACGCGGCCGGCGGCGCGGTCGGCGCGCACGTCGCGCACGCGCTCCGCTTTGTCGCCGCGGGTGGCCAGGGGGGCGGGGTGGGGGGTTTGGCGCGGGGACAGGGGGGTGGAGACGGGGTTGGCGGCGTCGCCGCCCCCGCCCGCGCGCACGCCCCAGAGCGCGACGGAGCGGTCGCGGGACCCGGTGACGACGTGGCGCTCGGTCACCCAGTCCAACCCAAAGACCCAGTCGGCGTGGCCGACGAGAGTTTGGGCGGGGGCGAGGGACGGCGGCGCGCCCGGCGCCGCGCCGCGGACCACCTCGAAAATTTGGCAGTCGCTCACGTCGCGCCCGCCCGTCGCCAGCAGGGTGCCGTCCGGGGACAGGGCGATGGAGTGGATGCCGGCGCCGGCGGGGCCGCCGAGGGGCGGGAGCGGGGAGGGCGGGGAGGACGAGGGAGGCGGGGACGCGCGCGGCGGCGCCGGCGGCAGCGGCACGTCGACCGCGGTGCCGGCCGCGACGTCCACGAGGAGCAGGTGGTTGCACTTGGTGCCGACGGCGGCGTGGCGGCCGTCGAGCCAGACCTGGGAGTGAAGGAAAGGGAAAGGGAAGGGGGCTCAGGGTTGACCGCGTCGCGGCCCTCTTCCCGCCCCTTCTTCCCTCCCCTCTTCTCAACTCTTACCGCGGCAAACGCTTTGTCCGTCTTCCAGGCCGCGACCGGCATCTCCCGCTCCTCGAGCAGGCCGGGCGCACGCGCGGCGGCGAGCATGGCGGCCGCGGGCAGGCGGGAGCGTCTGTGGGGATGGAGCAGGGTGTGTGTGAGGTCGGCGCGGGCCGCGCGCGGGCGGGAGGGCGCCCGCGGCGCCCGGGCGGGGCGTCGCGCCGCATTTTGGTGTTTCGCGCGCCGCGCGGCCGACGCCGCGCCCGCCCGCACCGCCGGCGCCGCGCTCGCCATCCCACACGGTCGACGGGAGTCTCGTGCGCCCCTCGGGGCGCGGCCAAGTCGTGGCGAGCGCCAACCGCCGCCGTTTCAGGCCGCCCCCGCCGCCCCTACCCCCGCCGCACCTGGCCCCGGTCGACGCCGCGTCCAGCAGGGCGGCCGGCAGCGGGTGGGCGGGCATGCGGCTCGCGGCGGCGGCCTCCATGGCGGCGCCGGGGGGCGGGAGTGAAGGACGTGCATGGGGCGCGCGCTGCGTCGACCCCGGGGCGCCGCTGCCGCTGAGTCGGCCGAGGCGAGTCGCCCGCGCCACCTCCTCTCCACGCCCGCTCCCCGTCGGCCGCCGCGCTGCCGGCCAGGGAGGGAGAGAGGGAGAGAGAGAGGGAGAGACTCCACCACCACCCGCCTTCTCCCTCTTTCCCTTCGTTTTTGAAAGTAGTGCCATCCTAGTAACAGACCGCGCCCGCGCGCGGGCGGCGGGCGGCGGGCGGGCGGCCTGCGGTCACCAGGCCACCGCGCCCGGCCGCCGCGCGCCGCGCGGGGCGCAACCGTGGACCCCTCCTGCGCCAACCCCACCCCGGGCTCCACCTCCCTCACACCGGCCTCCGTCGCAAAGGTCCGAGGCCAAACAAAGGCTTGTTGTTGTTGTTGTTGTGGTGGTGGGGGCGGGGCCGGGGCCCGCCGCGAAGGGCGGGTCGACGGACCCGCGGTGGGGGCGTCGCCTCCCCCCCCCACCCCCACCCCTCCCGTCCTCCTCCTCTTCACCCGCGCCGCACGTCGCCGCGCGACGCCGAGCGCTCCATGCGGGACCGGGGCGCGGAGTCCATCATGTCGGCCAGGAGGGCGGACGCGCGGTTGAGGGCAAGCGCGCCGTCGGCCGAGTCGGGGCGCGGCGGCGGCGCGGGGGCGGACCGCGGGCGCGCCGACCCGAACCCAGCCCCCATCTCGTCGAGCGGCGGCGGAATGCCCAGGCCGCGCTCCAGGTCGCGCAGGAGCGCGCCGCGGGAAGCCGCGCGGGCGAGGCCGTCGCGCGAGCCGGCGGCCGCGACCGCGCGCGCGGCCGTCGCGTCGTCCGCGCGCGGCGCCGACCCGGGGCGGGTGCCGGCTTCCAGCGCTTTCAGCTCGCGCAGCATGACCGACATGCCCTCGCCGCCGGACCCGGAGCGGCCGAGGCCCGAGCCCGAGCGGCCGAGCGACGATGCGCCCGACGACGACCGGGGGAGGCCCCCGGGGCCCGCGCGCAGCGAGGCTTCCGTCGCGTGCATCTCCCGGGCAAGACCCGCCAGCGGTCCGCCGGGCGCGGTGAGCGAGGCGAGGGTGGGGTGGCCGCCGGGCGGCGGCGCGACCGCGAGCGCGGTCGACGACGGCGACCGCCGCACCTGGGCGGCGCCCGCCGCGGGGCGCCCGCCCAAGCCCAGGATGCGCTGCTGCTGGGCGCGGCCGGCGGGGGCGGAGCCGGGGCGGGGGGCGGCGAGGGCGAGGTCGCCCGAGCGCGTGCGCGCGAGCGACCCCGCGCGCAGCGGCGGCCGGGCCAGCTGCTGAGCGCGGGTGCCAGGCTCGCCGGACGAGGAGGAGCCCGCCGTAGAAGGCGGCCCCGACGCGGGCGCGATGCGGCGCGCGCCGGTCGAAGAGGGAGGGGGCGCGCCAGCGGCGACCGCGCGCGCCGCGACGTCGGCCGCGCGCGCCGACCGCACCTTGTCCAGAGCCGCGTCCAGCATGGCCTTGCCCGGGCCGACCTGCAGCGGGGGCACGTCGGGCACGCCCGAGGGGAGGCGGCCGCCCTTGGCGGGGCCGCCCGCGCCGCCGCCCTCGCCGCCGTCGCCCGGCGCGGCCTTGGCGGCCGCGGCCGCGGCCGCCGCCTGCTTGCGCCGGGAAATGACGACGTAGCCCGCCACGCCGCCGCCGACGGCCAGAGCGGCGAGCACGCCGATTGCGCCCCCCGCGGCAGCCGCGCCACTGGACTTGCGCCGTGCGTCGCCGTCGGCCGCCGCCGCCGCGACCGCGGCCGGCGGCGGCGGCTTACGCAGCGTCTCGGCCGGGATGACCGATCCGTCGGGCGCGACCGCGCCCACGTCGGCCAGCTTGACGCGCGCGTTGCGGACGCCGAGGCGGGCCAGCTCCTTCTTGAAAGACGTCAGCAGCGCCGTGTCGTTGAACCGGCCGACCGCCGACAGCATGTCGGCCGCCGTCGTGGACAGGAGGTAGGTCGCCTGCACCGTGTTCTTGACGACGGGCGCGGGCGAGTCTTCCGGCGCAGGCGCCGGCGCGTCGGCCGCGGGCGCGCCCGGCGCGGGCACCGGTTTGCCGTCCGCCCCATACTTGGCCGCCTTGTCCGCCCCGGTCGCGGCCGCCACGGCGGCCGCGGCGGCGCGTGCGGTGCGGACAGCGTCGGAGACGGCGTCGTCGGGGACGGGGGCCGCGCGCGCCTTGGGCGGCGGCGGTGGCGCCGACGGCAGGAGCGTGTTGCCGATTCCGGCCGCGCCGACCGCCTGCGGCACCGGGTCGGCCCGGTTGGCGCCCGCCTGGAGCAACCGCCGGTTGCCCGAGCCGTTCTCCTTGGCCTCGCGCGCCTCGCGCGCCGCCTTGGCGCGCAGCGCGCGGTCGGCCGCGGCCAGGCTCGGGTCGAGCTCCTCCAGGTCGACGCTCTTGTCGTCGCCCAGCGCAGGCTCGGTCACGTCCACGGTGCCGTCGGAGAAGACGTCGCGCAGGGCGAGAAGGGTGACATTTGCGTCGGTCCCGAGCGCGCGCCGCATCGCGCGGTCGACCGCGCGCCGCACCGTGCGGTTGCCGGTGTCGATGTTGGGGCCGGTCAGGTTGAAGGTGGCCTGGACCCAGGCGGGGCGAGGAAGGGAGGGGGTGGCCAAGGCGCCGCTGGCGCTGGCCGTCGCGTTCGTCGAATTTTTAATCTCCGGCGGAACAAATAGCGGCCGCCCCGGCGACCCAGCGGCCGGCACCTCGACCACGATGTCGCCGACGCGCACTTTCTGCATGGGCACGGGGGCGCCGGCAGGGGAGGCGGCGGCGTCGGCGGGCGCGGGCGCGGCGGCCGCCGCGTCGGCCGCGGTCGCGTCGTCGTCCGGCAGCAGCCACTGGTCGAACAGGCCGTCGTCCTCGGGCGCGGGCGCAGGGGCCGCGGGCTCGATGAGGACGGGCTCGCCGGAAGGGGAGAGGGCAAACGCTTCCGGCCCCGGCTCGGCCGCGACCGCGGCGACCGGCTCGGGCTTGGCGAGCGGCGCCGGGCACGGGCCGAGCGGGGCCGGGCCGAGCGGCTCGGCCTTGGCCGTGACGGCGGCGGAGCGCAGCTGGAGCGGCACTTTTTCGCACAGCCGCGCGTTACCGGGGCGGAGCGAGAGCGTCGTGAGCCGCGGCACGCCCGACCCCCTCCTCCCCCACGTGTCGGGCACGGGGCCGGCCAGCTTGTTGCCGTAAACGTCGAGCCAGGCGAGGCGCGGGAAGCGGCCCGGAAGGCCCCACTCGGTGGGAAGGGAGCCAGCGAGCTTGTTCAACTGCAGGTGGAGCTCGGTCAGCGCTTGAAACCCGGGCCCCCACTGCTTGGGCAGGGGGCCCGCGAGCACGTTGCGGCCAAGGTCGAGCACGGAGAGGGACGGGAAGGTTGCGTTGGACCAACCCCACTCGGGGGGGAGGGAGCCGCCCAGCGAGTTGTTGGCCAGGTTGAGCACGCGGAGGCGGGGGAAAGAGCCGCCCGAGCCCCAAGATGGGGGGAGGGAGCCGCGGACGCCGTTGCCGGCGAGGTCGAGCACGGTCAGCTTCGCGAGCGCGCCCTTGGCCGGCCACTCGTCGGGCAGCGCTGTCACGCCCGTGTTGCGCAGCAGGAGCCGGTCCAGGTTGGGCAGGGCGCGGCCGGAGCCCCAGGAGGGGGGCAGGTCTGCGCCCAGTTTGGCGTTGTTGGAGAGGTCGATCGCTTGGATCGACGTCCAGTTCGCCCACGCGGCCGGCAGCCCCCCCCCAAAGTCGCAGTCGGACGCGTTGAACGTCTTGAGCTCGTCCAGGTAGAGCATGGACGGCGGGAGGGCGCCCTTGACGGCCCAGCCGGACAGGTCGAGCCCCGCGACGCGCTTCGAGACCGTGCACGTCACCCCCGTCCACCCCGCGCACGGCGACGCGCCCTCCTGCCACCCCTTGAAACCCCAACCGATGAGGTCGTCCATGTTGGTGATGGCGGCTTTCAGTTCGAGCAAGGCGTCCGCGTCGCCTTTCGTGAGGATCGACATGCCGCCCGGGAGCGGCGCGCCGCCCTTGGCCCCGGCCGCCGCCGGCGCCAGGTTGCCAGCCGCAGGGCCGGCGTCGCGGGCGGCGGCGGCGCCGATGAGGGTGCCGGGGGCGGCGGTGCCGAGGGCGCCCGTGCCGCCGGCGACGGTCGCCGTCGCCGCGGGCGCGGCTGTGTTGCCGACGCCGGCCACGGATGCGCCGCCCGCGGGCCGGGCAGGGGCGCTACCACCCCCGCCAGACGCGGCAGCCAGCGCGCCGGCGAGCGCGATCGATTTGGGGTCGGACGGCGGCGGCGGCGGCGGCGGCGGCGCAGGGGCGCCCGCTGGCGACGGCGACGCCGCCGCAGGCGCCGGCGACGCGGGCGCGGCGCCGGACGACAGCCCCGCTTGCGTCCCCGTCGCCCGGGCAGCGGCGAGGTCGTTGGCGGCCGACGTGCCGGCGCGTGACGCGGCCGCGCCGGCGGTGCCGGCCGACTTGGCGTCCGTCGCCGTCTCGTCCGCCGCCGCCGCGCGCGCCTTGGGCAGCAGGGCGTCGCCGGTGTTGAACTTGGTGGCGGCGGACGCTGGCGCGGGGTCGGCGGCCGCTTTTTTGGGCGCGGCCGGCGACGTGTCGCCCAGGCCGGCCACCAGGTCGGCGTACGAGGGCGCCTGCGCCGTCACGGACGTCGCGTACGCAACTAAACAAAGGAGCGCGACGGCCGCCGCGGCACGTCGGCCGGGGGCGCGCCGCATCTCGGCGCGGGCTGGGCGAGGGGGAAGAGCAGGGGGTGGGGCGTGGGCGCGCATCCAGGCGCCCCACCGCCAATGCCGCCGCAGGGCGCCTCGTGACGACGTCAAACGCCGACACGGGGCGGCGGCTGGGTCTCAGGGGCGCGCGCCGCGCGTGCGCGCAGGGGAGCGCCTTGGCGCGCGCCCGCCCGCGCGCGCCCGCTACCCGCCGCTCTCCTGTTCTCACCTTCTCCGACAGGCGCCTCGATGGATGTCGCTCGATCCGCGGCCTGAGAAGACGGGAATCGAGGGGAGGGGGGGCGTGGGAATGCGGGCGCACCGGCGTCGACGCGCGCGGCGGCGAGCGTCCGGCGGGCCTCCCGATGCCTGCGCACCTGGTGACGCAGGCGACGCGGAGGGCGGGCGACGGGCGGGCTCGGACGTGGGCCGGGCGCCGCGGAGAGTGGGCAGAGGAGGGGGTGGAGCCGGCGCAACGCGCGCTGCCGCGCCCTCTAAGCCGCCCGCCGGCTCGATAGTCGCACTCCGGCCACCCCGCACACACCCAACCCCTCTCTCCTCTCACACCACGTACAGGGACGCGGCAAAGACGACGTCGCGGCGCACCGCCGCCGACACGGCCTCCATCAACCGCCAGAGGGCGGTGTCGCCCATCACGCGCGCCGCGTCCCGCATTTCGCGCGCGGCCTGGAGGGAGGGGGTGGCGTGCGCGGGGGTGGGGCGGGGCGAAAGCGCGCCACCCGCTCCCCCACCGCCGTCCCCCTCGCCCCACCTCGTCGACGCGCATCACCGCGCGCACGATCGACCCCTCCATCACGTCCGTCATCGCCACGACGTCGGCGAATGGCGCTCCCGACGCCCAGGCGTGCACTGCGGCGGCGAGGCCGGGGCGCACGGTGGCCGCCGCGAACTCGGCCGGGTCGACCGCCAACCCCGCGCGCGCCTGCGCCGCGCCGGCGGCCACCGCCAAGTCGCGCACCAGGTCCAGGGCGTCGGCCAGAGCCACTGTGGGCGGCGTCTCGGCGGCGTCGGTGCGCTCTTGGAAGACGAACGAGGAGAGGAGCGCGGCCGCGTCGGCGGGGGTCAGGGCCGCGAACGCGCCCCCAAACACGGCCTCTGTCGACACCAGCTCGTCGCCGGCGTTGATCTCGCACGCGACCCGGCCCTTGGTGAGGACGGCGTCGGACGCGTCGATGTAGCCGAGGCCGCGCAAAACCACGAGCCGCGCGCCGTACTCAGGCAGCGCGGCGAGCGCCGAGTGCGACGCCGCCGCCGCCGCCCCGGTCGCGGCCGCGGTGGCGGCCGCGACGGCGCGCACGCGGGCGAGGGCAGGGGGGAGGTGCGGGGAGAGGGCGGCGGGGGACGAGGCGCGCGCGGCGGCCGCCGCGCGGCGCGCGGCGGCCGCGCCGGCGGCCTCAAAGGCCGTGACCCCCAAATCCGCCACCGGGTCGAGCACGGGCGGCAGGCACTCGGCCGCGCGCGCCAGCACGAGCGCGGCGGCGGCGAGGGCGGGAGGCGGGGTGGAGGAGTCGGCCGCGGCCGCCGTCGCGGCGTCTGCGTCGACGCGCACGCGGTCGCCGGCGAGCACGGCGTCCACCGCCGCCAGCGGGACCGCGTGCAGCAGGTAGCGGACGCCGCCCGCGGCGCCGGCGCGGGGCAGGGGGCCGGGGCCAGCAGGGGCGGCGGGCGGGCGGGACGCTTTGCCGGCGAGGCGCAGGCCGGCAAGCGCGGCCGGCGCCGCAGGGGTCTCGGCCGCCGCCACAGCGGCCGCCACCTCTTCCTCCAGCCCCTCGTCCGGTTGCAGCAACGACAGGAGGATCACCTCGCGCGCGCCAGAGGGGCCAGAGCGGGAGCCGAGGACGAGGGCCGGCCGCGCGGTGTTGCCCGGCGCGGTCGCCGCGCGCGTCAGCCGCCCGGGCGCGAGCGCCGCCACCACGCCCGCCGCGTCCGCCACGCCCGGCGACGCAGCGACTAGAGCGTCGCCCGCGGCCGCGTAGGCCTGCACGTCGGCGCGCGACGGCCAGTGCGGTGGCCAGGGCTCGGCGTCGAGCGCCGCGGCGCGCGCACGCGCGGCGGCGGCGGCGGCCGCCGCCGCCGGCGCGGCCGCCGCGGCCCTGTGTTCCGCGAAAGAACGCCGCATCATCTCCTCCACCGTCAAGTCTTCCCCGCGCAGCAGGTTGAGGATCATGGAATACGTGAGGCGGAACCGGCTCTCAAGCCGCGCGCCGCCCCCGGCGAGCAAGCGCCGCAGCGCGGCCTCGGGCGGCGGGCCGTCGGCCCAGCAGGGGACGAGCACGGTGCCGACGGAGTCCAGGCCGCGGCGGCCGGCGCGGCCGGCCATCTGAGGAAGAACGAGAGGGGGTCAGCCGCGGCGCCGGCACGCCCCCCACGTTAACCCCACCCCCTCTCCCCACCCCTCACCTGCGTGTACTCGCCCGGCAGCAAGTCCCGGAAGCCGGCCCCGTCGTGCTTGCGCAGCGCGGCAAACGCGACCGCGCGCGCTGGCGCGTTGACGCCCATCGCGAAAGTTTCTGTGCACGCCAAGAATTTGACCAGCCCCCGGCAGAACAGCATCTCGACGACCTCTTTGACGATGGGGAGCAGCCCCGCGTGGTGCACGCCGACGCCGCGGGCCAGGAGGGCGGTGACGCGGCCGACCTGGGGCAGGGCGCGGTCGCCGGGGGGCAGCCGGGCGAGCGACCGCGCGCAAAAGAGGCGCGCCTCGGCGGCTTCGGCCGCGGTGTTGAGGTCCAGGCCGGCGAGGGAGGCGGCGAGGGCGTCGACCTTGCGCTTGGAGAAGAAAAAGGCGACCGCGGGGAGGAGGTCGCGCGCCTTCAACCACGCAATCAGGCTCCTCCAGTGCGCCGCGTCCGACCGGGGGCCGCGGTCGGGCCGGGCCGCCGAGTGCGCGATCGCGCGCGACACCGCGGCCGCGGCCGCGCCGCCGCGCGCCCCGAGGCCGCCGCCGCGCCCGCGTGCGCCGCCGCCGCGCGCGTTGGGCCCCGCCGGCGGCCCGCCCCGCCCCGTCGGGCGCGCGGCTTTGGCCTCTTTCTTGGTGTCGGGCGCGGCCGTGAGGCGGCGCCAGGCGAGCTTGGCGGCAGCGTACCCGTCGGCGTCCCACCGCGTCTCGGCGCCAAACGCATAACTCTCCCCGCCAAACCACACCCCGTGCCCCAGCGGCACCGGCCGCTTGACCGTGCCCGTGACCCACACCGGGGCGCGGCGCACGCGGCCGACCCAGGCCGCAAACTCGTCGACGTTGGGAACGGTGGCGGACAGGCACAGCAGCCGCACGTGCGGGGGGAGCATGATGATGACCTCCTCCCAGACGACGCCGCGTTCGGCATCGTTGACGTAGTGGACCTGTGGGGTGGAGGAGGGGTGGGTGGGTGGTGCGGGTGGGCACGCGGGCAGCGCAGCGGCTGCACGCGCTCACCACCCCTTCCCACCCTTCCTTCCCTCTCCCACCTCGTCAAATACGACCCACTCCACGTCTCGGATGGCGTCCGACCCGCGGTAGAGCATGGAGCGCAGAATCTCCGTGGTCAAGACGAGGGCCGGCGCGTCAGGTTTGATCGACACGTCCCCCGTCAACAGGCCGACGTCAAACTTGGCCGCAAAGTCGCGGTACTTTTGGTTGCTGATCGTTTTGATGGGCGACGTGTACAGGGCGCGCGCGCGGTGCGCGGCGGCGAGCGCGATCGCGTACTCAGCGACGGCCGTTTTCCCCGCGGACGTGTGCGCCGCCACAAACACGTTGTGCCCGCCTTCGATGAGCGCGATCGCTTCCTTTTGAAACGGGTCGAGTGCAAACGGGAAGCGCAGGGCGGCGGTGGGTTCGAGGGCCGCGTAGCGCGCGGCGAGCGCGGCGGGGTCGCCGCGCCGGACCCAGGGGTCCAGAGGGGGGGGTGGGGGTGGGGCGGATGCGGCGGCCGCGCGGGAGGCCGCGGCGGCGGCGGCGAGGACGGCGTCGGCGGCGGGGTCGGGGGTGGCGCCGGCCGGTTTGCCTCCACCACTCTTCTCCTCCTCCCCTTCTTGGTCCCAGGCGTCACCGAACAGGTCGCCCGCGGTCACCGCCAGCGACAGAGGGGCCGGGCGGGCGGGAGCAGGGGCGGGAGTGGCAGGCAGCGCAAGCGGCTGCGCCGGCTCCGCCACCCCCCCCTCTCCTCCGCCAAACAGCGACCGCGCCAGCCCCGGCGGCGGTGGCACACTCCCATGCTCGCCCGCCTCGTACGCCGCAAGCCACGCCCCGGTCGCCGCCTCGGCCGCGGCGGCCGCCGCGCGCGGCCCAGGCGGCGCGCCCGCGGAGCGCGCCGCGAGGCTGCCCCGCGTGGCCTCGCGGGAGCCCGGGGCGGCCGACGACCGCATGGCCAGCGTGGCGGCGAGGGCGGCGTCGGGGTCGTCGCCCGCGGCGTCGAGCCGCACCTCGCGCCAGCCAGGAGGGGCACCGGGGGCGGCCGGCGCCACCGAGACCAGCACCCGGGACGGCGGCAGGGGCGCGGGCGTCGTCGGCGGGTCAGCCCACGTCGTGGCGATTGAGGCGGCTGGTGGAGGAAAGAGCGAGAATGAAAGGGTCGGCGAGCGGCCGGGCCGCCCTCGACCACCGCACCCTCTTCCATCTCCTCTGCTCCTCTCACCTGGCGCCTCGCAATCGGACGCGGCCGGGCGCCATGCGAGGCGGGCCGCGAGGCGCGCCGCGGCGCGGTCGGCCGCAGTCGCCTGAAAAGGAGAGGAGAAAAGGGGCGTCGTGGGCCCTGATCGAGATCGCGTCTCATCCACACCACCCACTACATGCTCCACGCACCCCGTCCAGGGGCAGCGCCCCCCCCGGCGAGAGCGCGGCCAGCGCGGCCGCGAGCGGTCCCTCCATCGCGGCCGGCGCGGCGAGCGGGCGGCGTCTGGCGATTGGCAGCGCCCACTGCCGGCGCGGCGCGGCGGCTGGGCGCCGGCCGAGTGAGGAGCGAGCGGCAGGCGGCGCCGAGCAGCGTCGTCGCTCACTTTTGGGCGCCCGCCCTCCCCGGCCCATCATGGCGCGCTCGCCGTCGCCGCCGCCCGCGGTGGGCGGCCGCGCCCTGGCCGCGGCCGCCGCCGCCTCGGCGGCACCGCGCGGCGACGGCACCATGCCGCCGCCACCGCCCCGCCGACCGCGCGCTGCCGCCTCCACTACCCCTCTCGTCCTCGACGAAGACGACTGGGTGGCGTCCATCGCCGCCATCGTGGAACGCGACTACTTCCCCGAGCTCCCGCGCCTCGCGTCCCGCCTCGAGTGGCTGCGCGCGGTGCGGTCGGGCGACCCGCTGCTGCTGCGCGACGCGCAGCGCAACATCGCGGCGCGGCGGGCGGGGGCGGCGACGCCTGCGCGCGGGACGGGGGCGACGCCGGGCTGGACGCCCGCGGCGGCCATGGGCGCGACGCCCGCCGGCTTGCTCGACACGCCGGCCAATGGTGGAGGGTGGGAGGGCGGCGGCGGCGGCGGCGGCGAACTGGGCCACGTTTCTGCCGCCGCCCGGCCGCGCGCGCCGCCAATGACCCTCGACGCCTTCCTGGCCGCCCACACGTCCGAGGACAACGCCGCGTTTGCGGCGGCCGTCGAACGTGCCGCCCGCGCGCGCGTGGCGGCGGCGGCGGAAGGGCGCGGCGGCGGGGGGGCGCTCGCGCGCGGCACTCACAACCCGGGCAACGCGCTGTTCCTGGGAATGCGGACCGACCCAGTGTTGGCGTTGCCGCCTGCGTCGTCGGGCGCGTCCGAGCCGCCCGCGCCGCGACCGACCGCGACCCGTTTCGGCGCCGGCGGCTGCGCCGCGACCGGCTCCTCGTCCGGCGGCTCCGGCGCGTCCACGCCAGCCGCCCTGAGAGCTGGAGGTGGTGGCTCCGACCACGACTGGCGGCGGGAGCGGGAGGTGGCGTATGGTGGCGGCCCCGACCGCGCGTGGGCGCGCGTCGCGACCCCGAACCTCGCCCCCGGCGCCGGCGGCGCGTCGCCGCTCGTCACATGGGGCGCGCTCGCGGGCACGCCCCTGCGGCTGGACGGAGGAGGGGACGAGTACGGATTCGCGCCGACCGCGGCCGAACTCGCCGCCGCTGCGCGCGACGACGGCCGCGGCAGGCGCGGGTTTTCCATCGCGCCGCCGCCCGAGCGGGAGGCTCTCGGGCGCGCGGCGGCGGCGCGGAGCCGGCCCTCGACTCTGCGCGCCGGCGCGGGCTCGACCCCGCTGCACGCACGGTCAACCCCCGTCTCCGCCGCCGGCGCCCGCCTCGCCGCCCGCCTGCGGTCGGCGTCGGCCACACCGGGGCGCGGCCGCGACCTGGCGGGCGTGCGGGCGAGTTATAGGCGGCCCGGGGGCGGGGGGGCGACGCCTTCGCCCGCTAGCCGGGGCGGGAGCCGGGCGCCGACGCCCGCCGACGGCCAGGGGACGCATTGAGCACTGTGTGTTATTTGTTTTGTGCAGGGAAAACTGGGCTTGCAGGAGGGAGGCGTGCCGGCAGCGGTCACCATCGCGTCACACCCGCGCCGCGCTCTGCCTCTCTCCCGCGCCCTCGCCATGAGCGACGCCGGCGCCGCGTCTGGCGGCGACCCGCTCGAGCGGGGTGCGCGCCGCGCCGGATGAGGGGCCGTTGCCGGCCCCCGATGCGGCGCCCGCCGACCCCCCCTCCTCCCCACAGCCGCCACGCCCACGCCCTCCGGCCGTTCCTCCCCGGCCGACGACTCGGCCGGCGCCTCCAAGCGCCCCCGCGTCGGCAGCGCCGACGGCGATGGCGACGGCGACGCGACGCCGCCGCCCCCACCCCCACCCCCGCCCCCGGACCTCGACCTCGCCTGGGGCGAGCCCCACACCGGGCGCGCGCCCGACGCGGGCGTGCCGCCCGACCCGGACGCGTTTGGGTGCCTGCTCACGTGCGACCCGACCGCCGACCCGCTCCCCTCCCGCCCGCGCGCGCCGCCCGCCGGGGTTGTGATGCTGGACCTGTCCACGGTGAGTGGAGAGTGTGGAGGGAGAGGGGGATGGGGTGAGAGGGCGCAGACCGCGTCGACGCGCGAGCCTCCGTCTGTCTCTTCTTCAGGCGCCGACCGCCGCCATCAAGGCCCTCGTGGAAGCCTCCCGCCCCGCGACCCCTCCTCCAGTCCCCGCCCCGGCCGTCCCCGAGTCCCGACAGGGCCTGCCCACGGGCGCCGGCACCGGCCGCCGCCGCGGCAAGGGCCCCGCCGCGCCGCGCGCGGCCGACGCCAACGCGCTCGTCCGCGCCTACGTCGAAGGCCGCACCGCCGACCCGCCCTGGGAAGCGCTCGGCGCGGCGCGCGCGCCGGTCATCGGGGGGAGGCCCCTGGACCTCAAAGGACTGTGGGCGCGCGTGCGCGCGTACGGGGGCTACGACGGCGTGATCGCGGCCAAGAAGTGGGCCGCCGTCGCGGGCGGGATGGGCATGGACTGCCGCGCGATCACGAACGCGGGGTGGCTGGTTCGGTATGGGAGACGGAGAGAGAGAGAAACGTTGCGGCGGTCGGCGGCGCCGCTCGAGCTCCGTCTGACCCCCACCCCACTCCCTCCCTTTAGCACGCATTATCTGCGCTTTCTGATGCCTCTCGAGACGGAGATGCAGGCGTCCGGGGAGTATGCTGCCTTGGCGCCGCCCCCCCCGGGAGCGCTCGCGACGCCCGTGCCGATCAAGAAGGGGCGCCGCCGGGCGGGCGTCGCGCTCGCGGGCGTGGATCCAGGCATCGCGGTGGAGGACGAGGAGGAAGGCGGGGAGTGAGGGGAGGGTGAGAGGCGCTGGGGTCTCTGCCTGCAGTGCCCTTCCCCCTCTCTCCTCTCACCCAGCGTCCGGCACGTGCGCCGCCAGGGTGAACGGCTCGCCCGCCCCCCCGCCCGCCTCGTGCGCGGCGTCGGCAGCGGCGGCCAGCTGGCGCAGCATCCCCTCGGCGCGCGACACGGGGAACGGGAGGCGCACTGCTGCCCCGTTTCCGCCGCCTCCCGCCTCTTGCTGCTCTCCATAGAACAGCAGCGCCCCGTTGAGCGCGTCGGCCGCGGCGGCCCGCTGCGCTTGGGTCAGGAGCCCCCCGACGGGCGATTCGGCTGGATCCGCGTAGGCCGCCAGCGCGGCCGCGTCGCGCGCCAGGTCGGCGATGACGCCACCCTCCGCCAGAGCGGCGCCCAAGGGGCCGCGTGCGGCGGCGACGGCGGCGGCGGCGTCGCCCGACCGCAGCGTTTCGGCAAAACGTTGCACCCCCAGCATGGCCCGCACTGCGGGGTCGGCCAGGGCGGCGTCGCCGCCAGGGGTGGTGCGTGCGGCCGCTTCAGCGGCGTCGACGTCGCCGGCGGCGAGCGCTGACCGCGCTGCGGACCGCGCGGCGAGCGAGAGCCGGCGAGGGTCGGAGGAAGAGGCGGAGGTGAACGCGCCCTCTTCTGCCGCTTCCAGCGCGGCCAGCGTGCGGGGCAGGGCGGTGTGGAGGAGGTAGTCGACCGCGAGCGCCCGCGCGGTCGCCGCGGCGCCCGCCGCGCCCCCACTCGCCGCCGCCTCGCCCGCCGCCGCCGCGCGCGCGGCCGCGGCGGCCCCGGCGGCGTCAAACCGAAACGGGGACGCGCCGAAATTGGCGGCGACCTTCTCGCCGCGCGAGTGGAGTCCCACGGTGGGGAAGAGGCGCGGCGCGCCGCGCACGCCCCCAAACGCGGTCCCCAGGTGCGCCCCGTTGCGCGTGAAGAAGATGGACCCGGCCTCCCAGTCGATGCCCGCGCCCACGACGTCGCCCGCGCCAAAGCGCGGGCCGTACGGGTCGCCCGAGCCGCGCGCGTGGTACGCGCGCCCGTCGTCGCCGTGGTACCCGTACGTCCCGGGCTCCCACCCGGGCTGGCGCCCCAATTTCGCGCCGGCGTCGGTGAAGCCGACGCCGATGAGGCCGCGCTCGCCGGACGAGAGGACGGTCACCTCGAAGTAGAACACAGCCGTGCGGCGCGGCGCGCTGTGGTCCGCTTGAATGGCCCCCACGTCGTTGGTGTGCGCGCCGGCGCCGGTGTAGGCGACGGTGAGCTTGTCCTTGGAGACCTGGGGAGGAGAGGGATGGTCGGGGTCGGTCCCTCGCGCGCCGCCCACCTCGCGCGCCGCGGCGCCGGGCCGATGGGGAGGTCGGCGCGGCGCCGGCGCCGCGCCCATCCATTGCCCTCCCTCCCTCTCCTCTTCTCACCTCCAGAAAGTTGCCGAACGACGCAGTGTTGAACGCGCGCGGCTCGGGCTCGGCGTCGGCGCCGGCCGGCGCGGTGGGCGGGACGGGCGCGCGGGCGACCGCGTTGAACGCCCACGCCATGGCGGGGCGCGCCCGCCGTGCGGGAGGCGCGGGGCGCGGCGCGGGAAGGCGGCCGCCCCGGGGCGGAGGGAGGCGGAGAGTGGGGAGCGGCGACAACAACGCCCTCTCGACGACACTAGCCCCGCTCGACACCCGCGCTCGCCACGCGCGAATATCCCGCCCCAGCCCGCGGCGCCGGCCGCAGGCAGCGCTGGGCCACCAGAATTGCGAGCGGCGACGTGAGGGTGACGGCAGAGATGATGCCCCAGAGCGCGCGCCCGTCGCACGCGCCCGCGGGCGCGCCGGGGCACGGCCCGTTGCCCGGGCAGCGCGTGGCGAGGAGCCACCCCGACAGCGCGCCCGTGGGCAGTTTGGCGGCAAAGAGGGGGGCGGAGGCGAGCGCGGTGAAGAGGCCCTCTTTCCCGTCGGGCGCGGCGTCCATCGCGTAATCATAAAACCGGGGGCTCCACACCGCCTCCCCCGCGGACAGGGTGACGATGAAGAGCGCGGTGCCACCGATCGTGGGGGAGAGCACGATCCAGAGGGGGGCGAGGGCGGACGCGTAGCCTGGGGAGCGGGTGTGCCGCGTCGGCGCGGTCGCCGTGCGCCGGCGCCGCCGCCGCCGCCGCCACCGCCGCCAGCCTCACCGCCCCAGTGAATCGCGTCGAACGCGGGCACTTTGGACAGGGCCGCGCCCGCGAGCGGCACAAGGATCGCGATGAGGGCGGGGTTGATCGCGTAGAGGGAGCCCGCGGGCGCGCCGCACCCAAACGCGCGGACCACAAACTTGGGCAACGTGGCGTCCAGGTGGCGAAATATGGATTTCAAATTCACGGTGAGGAGGGACACTGCGACAAACTTGCCGAATTCGGCGTCGGCGACGGACACGAGCGCGGACACGGGCGCGCGCAGCGCTCGCGGGACCCAGGCCGGGAGACTCGGTGGCGCCGGCTCGCCCAGCGCCCTGGGCAGCACGACACCATCGAGCGAGGCCGCGGTCGACGGCCGGCGGCCGAGCGGGTCGGGCGCGGGCGCGGGCGCGGGCGCGGGCGCGGGCGCGGAGCGTGGCGGGCCGCTGCCCGACGGCGCTGCGCCGGCCTCGCCCGCCTCGCGACTCACCCGCGGCAACCCGACAACCACCAACACCACTTCCGCGGCCGCCACCGCGACACCGGCCGCCATGTAGGCGCGCAGGCCCCACCCCCCGACGCGCCCCCCAAACCGCGGCGCCGCAAACAGGTCCCGGCACCCGCCCGCGACGAGCGCGGCCAGGTTCATGGCCACGTAAAACATGGAGAACGCGGCGGCGCGGGAGGCGGGGGGGGACGCGCGCTTGACGCCTATGGTGAGGACCGGGACGCCGAGCGCGCCGCCGAGCGACGCGGGGCCCAGCAGGGCGAAGGCGGCGAGTCTGGGGGATGACGTCGTGGCCAGCACGCCCCGGGCGAGCATGGTGGCGGCGGCGGAGATGAGGAGCGAGGTTCGCACGCCCAGCGCGTCGATCGCGCCGCCGCAGAGGACGCCGACGCCGACGATAAGCGTGCCCCACAGGCCGTAAAGGGAGCCGGCTTCGACGTCCGACATGCCAAACTCGGAGGTGAGGAAATCGGAGATCGTGATGGACAGGGAGAAGTAGGAAAAACTCTCGAGGATCTGCGCCCAGTTGTTTTTTCGTTGGGGGTCGTTCTCTCGCCCTCCCGCCCCCCAGATCGCACCACATCACCCATCTATCCCCACCTTCACCGCGTACACGACCCAGAGGCTGGCGTCGCACTCGCCCAGGGACGCGGCGCCCTCGTGCAGGCGCGACCGCAGGCGCGGGACCGCGCCGGGGCCGCCCATGAGGCGGTGGCGGATGGGGGGGATGGGGTGGCTGGTGGCGGCGGCCTCGCCCGGCCGCGGGGAGTGGCGCTGGCCGACGCATCGGCATGGCCTCCACTCTTTCCCGAGCCCGCACCGCACGTCCGCCCCCATCCTCGTATGGGTGACCGCGACGACCGTCCGCGGCGGCGGTCGCGGTCGCGGTCGCGCGACCGCGGCAAGAAGCGGCGGAGCAAGGAGGCGTCCCGCCGGCGCCGGTCCCGGTCTCGGTCGCGGTCCGAGTCGAGCGACGAAGAGGCGACCAAAGCGGCGCGCGCCGCGAAGCTGGTGAGAGAGGTGGAGAGAGGGAGGGCGGCGGCGGCATTCGACGGCGCGGCGCCCAGGGCGGCCGAGGCGTCGCGCAGGGCCGCACGGGACGCCGGCCGAAGCCCAGGGCCGACGCCGCCCCCCTTTCCTTTTCTTCTCCAGGCTGACAAAGTTTCGCGCCACCTCAAAAAGCACGCCGCGTCCGCTGCCGCCGCCGCCGGCTACAACGACGCCGACAACCGTTTCGGCGACGCCAACCTGGGGTCGCGCTTTGTGTGGGGCAAGAAGATCGAGGCGTCGCTGCGCGCGGGGGCAGACGCGGCTGATCTGACCGCCGCCGCCGAGGCGCGGCGCCAGCTGGAGCGCCTGGACGAGATTGAGAAAGTGAAACAACGGCGCGACGCGCGCGAGGCCGAGCGCGAGGAGAAAGAGCGCGCCTTTGAAGCGTCCGCGCGCGAGAAAGCTGCCGCCGAGGGCGCCGCGCTCGAGGCCAAGGAGGAGGCATTCCACCTGGAGCAGGCCAAGGAGCGCGCCGCGTCTCGCGTGCGGTCTGGGCGCGCGACGCAGGCCGACGTGTTTGCCAAAGAGCTCCACTTGCTCGGCCCGCCGTGGTCGCTCGCGCCGGAACCGCGCCCGCCGCACACCGCGCTGCCGGACCTCGCGGCCGACGAGCTGGCCGACCTGGTGGACGACGTGCGCGGGTGGGCGGAGCTGGACACGGCGCCGCGGAGCGCGGGGTGGTGGGCGGCGGCCGGCACGCTCTCGCGCGCGGCGCTCGCGCGGGCCGAGGCGCGCGCCGCCGACGCCGGCCCCGCCGCCGCCGCCACCGGCCTGCACCCCGCAGTCGCGGCCGACGTCGAGGCCTTGCTGGAGGGGAAGAGCGTGGCCGAGTTGGAGGCGTTGGAGGCGGGTGCGCGTGCGGCCGCTGAAGACCCTGACGCCGGCGACCCCGACTACTGGGCCGCCACCCTGCGCGCGCTAGAGCCGGCGAAAGCGGCCGCCTGGCTGGCGGACGCGCACGCGAGCCTGGTGGAGGCGGCGCCGGTGGTGGTGGAAGGAGGGAGGGTCGAGGCGGCCGCGCCTGCGGCGGCCGCCACTGCGCCCTCTTCCTCTGCCCCCCCGCCCGACGACCTGTCCGACGGCCGCTTTTCCCCGCCGCCCGCCACCGAGGATGAGATCGCGACCGCTCTGGCCGCCGGAGCGGAGGAGGTCGACGCGGACGAGGACGTGCGGATTCTCGCGTCGCTGCGCGCGCGCGCGCGCTACGCCGCCGCTCGCTCCCTCCCCGCCCCCGGCGCCGCCCCACCCCGGGACGACGACCCTGACGTGGTGTACGAGCAGCTGGTGCGGGCGGGAGGGGGGGCGGCGGTGCGGGACGCGGATTTCGACGCCGGCACGGCAGCCCTCCGCGCCGCGGCCGCCGCGTGCATGGGCGACGCCGAGGGCGACGCGCCGCTCACCGGTGACGCGACCGCCGACTCGGAAGCGCGCGTCTACTGGTGGCACGACCGGTACCGGGCCCGGTAAGAAGAGAAAAAGGGGAGAGGGTCGGGGGTCGCCGCGCTTCCCGCCAAACACACCGCACACACCCTCGACCCCCCTCTTTTCTCCCCAGCAAACCCAAATACTTCAACCGCGTCCACACCGGGTACGACTGGACCAAGTACGCGCGCGCACACTACGACGGCGACAACCCGCCGCCGAAGAGCGTCAAGGGTTACAAGTTTAATGTCTTTTATCCCGACCTCATCGACCCATCGATTGCTCCCACGTACCGGGTCGAACCGGATCCTGCCGCAGGGCCGCAGAAGGAAACAGTTCTCTTGCGTTTCTCCGCCGGCCCCCCCTACGCCGACGTCGTCTTCCGCCTGCTCAACCGGGAGTGGGACACCGGGCGCAAGGCGGGGTACCGGTCCGTGTTCGAGCGGGGCATTCTCCAAGTCTACTTCAACTTTAAGCGCGAGCGGTACAGGCGGTGAAGGGAGGAAGGGGGGAAGGGGGTTGAGGTGTGTGCAACGGCCACGGTCTCTGATGCTGCGCCGGGGCGGGGCGGGGCGGGGCGGGGCGCTGGGGCCGGCGCGTGCTGGGCCCTGCGCCAGGAGGCGGCCACGGTAGCAGCCGGCTCTATGTAGTAACGTGAGGAAGGGACCACGAACGATCCCACACTCCCACCCTCGTCTCCCTCGCCTCCAACTCCACCCCTTCCGCCATGTCCGCTATCGCCGCCAAGTCCTTCCTCGGCACCGCCCTGCCCGCCCGCGCGCGCGTCGCCCGCGCGGCGCCGGCCGCGCCGCGCGCCCTCTTCTCCAAGAAGGCCGCCGCCCCCGCCAAGGCCGCCAAGGTGCGTGGCGTGGTGATGGGGTGCACACCGGGTCGGGTGGAGGGCGGCGGATCGGCGGGCGGCGCGGTGCGGCCCCCGAGCCCCCCCCCCCCCCCATCGGCGGCGGGCCCTCGCACGCGCGGCCCGGCGCGGCGCGCCGGCCGCCGGCCGACCCGCACCGCCGCCCCAATGGGCGTGCGCTCGTGTGTCACGGACTTTGGCTGGAGCGCGGGGGTTGGCCGCCGGCGGGCTGGGGCGGCAGCGCCCCCAGATTTGGGGCGCGAGCGCCACGCGGCGCTGCCGGTCCTCGCGCGCCCCGCCCCTGCCCTCGGGCCGCCCCCCTTCCCGCGGGCGCGGCGCACGCAATGCGCGGCGCCGGCCCGCGGGAGGGAGCGAGGGCGCGGCGCGCCGGCGGGGCGCTGACCGCGGCGCGAGCGGCCGCGCCGCGCGCCCGCCCCGCGGCTGCCTCCTACCCTCGGCCGCCCGCCCCGACCCCCGCCCGCCCGCCCGGCTGTGCGTTGCATTTCATGCCCCGACCGCGTGCGCGCGGCGTGTGGCGCCCCAAACTCACCCCTTCCCCCCACACCCCTTCTTTTGTTCCCCAGGCCGCGCCGAAGAAAATCCTCAAGGCCGGCAAGGACATCAAGGCGACCCAGTTCACGGTCGGCCTCTCGTCCAAGACCGGCAAGCGCGTCTCGAGTGAGTGAAAAGGGGAGAGGGGAGGAGAGATGAGGGGGTCTTCGCGCGTGCCCTTCTCACCCCCTCTCCTTTTCTCTTCAGTCGGCTTCACCAAGTCGAACGAGCTCTTCGTCGGCCGCATGGCCATGCTCGGCGTCGCGTCGTCCGTCATCGGCGAGCTCCTCACCGGCAAGGGCGCGCTCGCCCAGCTCGGGTTCGAGACCGGGCTCCCGATCTTCGACCTCGACGGCATCATCCTCGCCGTCATCGGGTTCAACCTGGTCGCCGCCTTCCTGCCCGCCAAGGGCACGTTCATCGCGGACGACGAGGAGCTGACCGAGCGCGAGGCGGGCGCCCTGCAGTCGGGCAAAGTCTCGCTCGCGACGCCCGGCAAGTTTTTCGGCATCAAGGGGTTCGGCTTCACCAAGGAGAACGAGCTCTTTGTCGGCCGCATGGCCCAGCTCGGGTTTGCCGCGTCGCTCATCGGGGAAGGCATCACGGGCAAGGGCTTCCTCGGCCAGCTCGGCGTCGAGACGGGGATCCCGCTCCTCGACGTCGACTTTGTGCTGGGCGCGTCCATCCTGTTTACGCTCTTTGCCGCGCTCAACGAGGGCACCGGCCGCTTCGTGGACGAGGATGAGTGAAGAGAGGGCGCGCGGCGCGCGCGCGCGCGCAGCACCATTCCACGCGCGCGCGCGCGCGCGGCCGGGGCCGCTTTTGTGAATACGAGAGAGTCGAGGACACCACCACCACGGGCGGGGACGGGGTGGAGGGGAGAGGGGTGGTGCCACACGAAAAAAAGAAAACACGCTTCTCTCTCAAATCAGGTGCTCACACGTCGACCGGCGACCCGCCCGGCGAGTAGAGCGCGGCGCCGTCGCCGCCGCCGTCGTCGGGCACGGGTCCGCCTTCGGGCCCCTCGCCCTCGGCGCCGCCGGTGAGGCGGCTGAGCGCGGCGGCGGCCGCCGCGCGCCGCACTCCAACCGCCGCCACCGCGTCCTCCTGCTCCGCCGCGCCAGCCGCCAGCACATCGGCCGCCGCATTACGGGCGGCAGCCTCGTCATCGAGGGCGGCGAGCAGGTCGCGCAGCGTCGCCACCGCGCGGTCGCCTTCCGGCGTTCCCGCCAGCGGCGCGGGCGTCGGCGGGTCGCCGCCCTGGGATTGAGACGAGGTACCCGGCGGGCGCAGGGACGAATCGGCGGCCGACTCGAGCGCGGCCGCGTGCGCGGTGGCCGCGCCCGCCGCGACGAGCGCGCGCTGCGCGGCGGCCAAATCCGACGTCGCCCCGCGCTTGCGCTTGGGGCGCAGGGCGTGGGACGCGCCACCGCCCTTGGCCACCGGCGCAAACAGGGCGGCCGTGCGCTCGCCAAAGACCGCGCGCTCGACGAGCACGGCGACCGTCTTGCGCGCGGGGCCGGCCACCGCGGCGTCGGGGCGGGCGGCGAGCCACACGGCGCGCGTGGGGAGGACGGGCAGGAACGCGTTGACGTAGTCCGGGGACTGGGGGGAAGGGGGCGAGGGTGGGAGAAAAAAAAACGGTGGGCGAGGAACCGGCGGAACCGCTCACGCTGAACTCGGCGACGCGCTCGCCACCCCACCCACCCACCCCACCCCCACCCCCCGACCTTTTTGCGCGAGTTTTGGACGACGTCGTTGGCCAGGAAGAGCAGCGCGAGCGCGCCCCCCGGCTCTTTGGCCGCCGCGCGGTCGAACGCGGCCGCCCACTCGGCCACGACGGCGGGCGCTTCCTAAAGTGGATGAGTGGGGTGGGCGGTGGCGGCGGCGGAGGTACGCGCCGCCGCCATCCGCCGCCGTCCTCCCTCTTTCTCTGCCCGCACCGTGCGGTAGAACTGGCACCAGCCGGACACTGCTTGAATGGAGGCGACCGCCGGGGTGAGCGCGGCCAGCTTGGCCCGCAGCGCCTCTGCGTCGAACGCCATCGCGGGAGTGGCGCGGCACGCTGCGCCCGCACTCCCTCCCTCTCCAGCGCCCCTCGAAGGCCGCGCCGATGGCGGCCCCGCCGCCCGCCATGCCGCGGGCCGGCGCCGCCCTGCCCGGCGACCACCCTGGCGCCCACGGTGGCGACGGCGCAGACGCCTACTTTGCAGAGCTCCTGGGGTACAGGTGTGGGTGGTGCCATTGCTGGGGAGAGATTAGGGGTGTCAGCGGGGGCGATGGTGGTCGCACGGCGTCCGCCGCGATCGCGCGCCCATTCCCTCCCTCTCTTCTTCCAGCCTCGACCGGCTCTCGCGCGAGCCCGACATGCTCAAGGCCGAGGCCGACCGCCTGGACCGCGCGGCCCTGGACTCGGCGCTCGCGCACCGGTCGGCCTTTCCCGCGGCGGCGACCGCGCTCGCGGGCGCGGCGGCCGCGCTCGCCGACGCCGACGCCGCGGCGGTCCGCTTGCGCCGCGGACTGCCCAGCCTGGCGGATGCGGCGGATTCCTTCGCTCGGGCGGCGCCCGCGCTGGCGGCGCGCGGTCGGGGCGACGCCGCGCTGCGCTGCGCGGCGCCCGCGCTCGCGACCCTGTTTTCCGCCCCGGCTCTCGCCGCCACCGCCGCGCGCGCGGGCGCTTTCGAAGAGGCGCTTGACGTGCGGGCGTTCGCGGGGCGGCTGGCGCTCACGCAGCCCGGCAGCAAGGCGGCCGCCGCGCTCGACGCGGCGGCTGGCCGCGCCGCGGCGAACGCGCGCGCGGCCTTGCTCGACCGCCTCGCCGGCCCCGCCACTCTGGCAGACTGCCTGCGCTGCGTCGGATATTTGAGGAGGCTGACCCGGGGGGTTGACGCCGGTGAGGCGGGCCTGCGGGCCGATTTTCTGGGCGCGCGCGCGCGCTGGCTCGCCGTCGCTGCCGCCGCCGCCGCCGCCGACGGCGACGGCCTCCCCGCCGCCGACGCCGTGAAACGCGCCACCGACGCCCACCGCCTGCACCTCTTCGACGTCGTCATGCAGTTCCGGGCCGTGTTTGGGGGTGGAGGAGAGGGCGGGGGCGGCGACGCCGACGGAGACCTCGCCGCGCTCGTCGCGGCGCGCACCGCGGCCTACCTCGCCGCCCTGGCGTCCGCCCTCCCGTCCTTGTCCGACGGCCCCTCCCTGGCCGCCGCCCTGGAGCACGCGTCGTACGCGGGCGCGTCGCTCGGGCGCGCGGGCGCAGACGCGCGGCCCGCGCTCGCGCCGCTGTTCGAGGGCGCGGCGGCGCGCCTGTTCGCCGGCGGCTTGGACGCCGCGCTTGCCGCGTTTGAGTCCGGCCTGGAGTCGCACTCGTGGGTGGCGGTGCCGGCGGGAGGCGGCGGCGGTGGCGCGGCGCCGACGGCGGCGGGCGGCCCGCCCCCACCCCCTCCCGCCGCCCTCGCGCACGCGCCCGTCGCGCGCCTGGTCAACGGCCTGGCGGCCGCCCTGAACGACCTGCGCGCGTGCGCGCCGCCGGCGGCGGGGCCCGCGGCGGCGGCCGCGCTGGAGGCGGCGTTGAGAAGGGCGGCGGTGGCGGTGGCGGCGGCGCGCGACGCGCGCGCCGGCACGCCCGCGGCAGCGGCCGCAGCCGACGCGGCCAACACCGTGCGCACGGCCGTCCTCCCGCACGCCGCCGCCTGCTTCGCGTGCGTCTACCCGGACGACGCGGCGGCGGTCGACGCGCGCGGCGCGGCCGCGCTCGCCGAGGCGGGCGACGAGTGAAGAGGAGCGGGTATGATGTCGGTGTTGCAACTGCGTCCCCATCTCTCTACCCGCCCCAATCCGCAAACGCGGCGGCCGCGGCGGCGGCCGCTTCGGCAGCGGCGCCGACCGCCTCGTCGTCCACGCCCCACTCTGTCAGCGCCGCCCGCCACGCGGGCGGCGGCTTGGCCAGCAGCCTCGCCGTCCTGGCGACGTCATCCGCCAGGCCGGACCCGGTCGCGAGCCGGGTGAGGAGCGGGGCGGTGGCCGCGCCGCCGACGCGCGCGGCGGCCGCCGGAAACGGGAGCGGCAGCGCGAGCGGGGCGGATGCGGCAGCGACGTGGCGCGTGGCTGATCCACGGGTGGCGGGGAGGCAGGCTTCGAGCAGGGCGGCGGCGGCCGCGGCGGGGAGGGGCGCGTGCGGGGCGCCGAGGCCACGCGCCGACACGGCCTCGGCGCCCAAACCAGGCCCGGACCACAGGCAGGAGTTGGAAGCGACACCAGGCGTGTAGGATACAGCTTCCTGCACGGGATTCGCGGACAGCGCGGGAAACGCGGCCGCGAGCGCGGCGCGCGGCGCGACCCCGCGCGGCGGCGCCAGCAGCGCGGCCAACCCCGCCGCGCTGCCCGCGCCCGGCCCGCGCGCCAGGCGCATGCAGGTCGTCGCGCCGTCGATGGCGACGCCGGCTAGGGCAGCGGACACGAAGCGGGAGCCGGAGGGAGCCAACGGGCAGCACAGGTCGGCGGCAGGGGCCAGCATGCCTCCCGACAGCGCCTCTGCCGCCGCGGCAGCGACTGAACTCGCGTCGTCACCTTCATTATCCCTCACGCAAAACACAATCCTGGGCGCGCGGGGGTAGTCGTCCGCGGCGGCGGCGAGAACGGCGGACGCGGTGGCGCCCCACCCGCCCGCGTCGGCCGCGAGCACGAGGAAGCCGCCAAACGCGTCGCACCCTTCAGCGTGGCGCCGGATGCCGTCCTCGACGGAAGCCGCGTCTTCGGACGAGGGGGGCGGCCCCCAGCCGGCCGTGGGCGGGAGGGTGGAGAGCGGGCGCGCGCGCGCGGACGCCGCGGTGCGCGGGAGGGGCGCTTTCCAAAAGTCGGTCCAAGAGGTGGGGTCAGACACGAACATAGCGGCCGCCGCGGCGTCCAGGGAGGCGCCGCCGGCGGCGAGCGCGTCGGCAAAGCGCGGGGTGGTGTTGGAGGGGGTGGGGGCGCCTGCCACCGCCACACCCCCGTCCCACGTCTCCACCGCGCACGCCGAGTCTGGCGCCGGATGCAGGCCCGCGCCAAACGCGGCCGCGTCGTCAAAGATGAGCGCACGCGGCGCGTAGGGCGTGGAAGGCTGGGAAGAGGAACGGGGAAAGGTGGTGGCAGGCTCGCGCCGCCGCCGTTCCCTCTCTCCTCACCCTCCACTCGCATCTCACCGTCGCCTGCGTCTCGTACCACAGCGCGTCGAACGCAAACGCGGCTGCGTCGGCTGCCGCGGTCGGGCCGAGGGTGAGGGCGCCGCCGCCGGCTTCCACGCCCAAGAGCTCATCCTGAGTGGAGAGATGTGGATGGCGGTGAGCGTCGATCAAAATGCGGGCGTCGAGGCGGCGCGCGTCCCCGCATCGCCCCCCTCCTCATCGCGCCTGCAGGTTCCAGAAGTGGGCGCCCGCCCAGTTGGCGGCCGCCCCAAACTGGAGCGTGATGAGCTGGCGCTGGGCCGACATAGGACGGGGACGGGGGGGGGTGACGCCGGAGTCGTTGCCGCTGTCGCTCTCTACAGGAAACCACGCCGCCCCTCCCTCTCCTATCCATCACCCTCTCTACGCAAACTCGGCCGCGCCTTCGGCGTCGGCCGCCCACTCCATGCCCGCGCCGTCGCCGTCGCCTGCGTCAAACCCGTCATCGTCAAGCTCGTCGTCCTCCTCCTCTACTCCGTCTCCGCCGTCGCCGTCCAGGCCGTCATCATCGTCGTCCACGCCATCGGCGTCGTCGTCCGGCTGGTGGTGGGGGAGGGGCGCGGTGGGCGAGGGTCGGCGCGCGCGCGCCACTCCCTCCCCTCCTTTCCCTCTGACCTCGGACTCGGTCCTCTCGTCCCCAGCCGTGCTGGGGCGGTGCTGGGGCGGCACGCCGGCGGGCAGCGCGCCGCGCAGCGTGTCGCGCTCGGCCGACAGCTGATGGCGGGGAATGGGGGGCGTGGGGACGCGCTCCGACTCGCGCCGATCCCGGGGCATGCGTGGCGACCGCGCGAGGGCGTCGCAGCCCTTGCCCGCCGCCCAACCGCCGCGTTTCTCGCGCACCGCGTCCTCGAGCGCGTTCTCCGCCGCCTCCAGAGCCGCCTCCTCGTCCTCGTCGTCTGCGGGAGGAGCGAGAGGAGGTGGTGGGATGGGCGGCAGGGAGACGGAGAGGGTCATGTGGAGAGAGAGAGAGAAAGGAGGAGTGACACTCCTAGTCCGCGCGCCCCCCACGCCTTGCGCCACCCTCACGCGGGCGCCCGCGACCGGGTGGTGCGCGCGGTCGCCGCCGGCGCGGCGGGCGCAGCCGCGCGGCGAGCGCGCGTAGGCGCCGCGGTCGCCGCCGGCGCGGCGGCCGCGGCCGCGCGGCGAGCGCGCGTAGGCGCTGCGGTCGCCGCCGCCGCCTTGGCCGCCGCGCGGCGGGCGCGCGGCTTGGGCGATGTCGCCCGCTTCGTAGTGGTGGTCGACGCGCGCGTGGGCGCGTGCGCGGGGGGCGAGGCGCCCCGCCGCCGCCGCAGGGCGCTGACGACGACAAGAGCGACGAGCGCGACCGCCGCGGCCAGCACGGCTTCGCGCGAGGCAGTCGCCACCGCGGCCACCACCCGATCCAACACCGCCAGCATGGACGCCAGGCGCGGGTCGGCCGCGGCCGCGCCGTCGGCCGCGGCGCGGCCCGCAGCCAGAGCAGCGGCAGCGCGGACCGCAAGAACGTCGATCGCGCCAGGGGTGGCGGCAAGGGGCGCGCGGACGACAGGATGCGCAACGACCGGCACCGGCGCCGGCGCGGGCGCAGGCGGCCCCCAGGCCGAGCCCGCGGTCGCGGCCGGCGCGGCCCCCGGCTCTGCCGCCGGCAGCAGCCACCGGCACGCGGCCGCCAGCGCGGCCAGGCAGGCCAACGCGAGGCCGGACGCGATGGCGTGCAGCTGGCCGGGCGTCAGGGAGGACGACGGGGCGGGCTCGATCACGCACTCGACGGCGCCAGCTTTCGGGGTCGCCGACGTCACGGTCACGCTGGCATCCGCAATGGGAAAGGAAGCAACCACTTCCCGGGGCGAGGTGGCGGCGGACGGCGTCACGGCAAACGAGCGCGGGTTGGCCTCGGCCGACGCGGCGGGCGACGGGGCGTCGGTGGCGGCCTCCGCGGCCGTCACAGCCGCCACGTCCACGGTCAGCACGGCAAATGCGTTATCGGGCGTCGCCTCGAGGGAGGCGACGACGGCGGCCGCGTCGCGCGCGGTCGCGGGGGTGCCAGCGCCGGCCGCGGTCTCCAGCTGCCCCGCCAGAACGCCCGCCCGGCGCGCGGCGGCCGCCGCCTCCGGCGCCTGCACCGGGGGCGGGAGGATGGTGTCCACGGCGGCGTCGGCGACGACGGGCGAGGGCAGGGCGTCGGTGAGCCCGCGCGCGGCGCGCGCGCGACCGGCGGGCGTCAGCCGCGCGGGCGACGGCGACGGCCGGGCGCCTCCCGCGTCGTCCGCGGCGAGGCCGGCGAGCCATTTGGACGCGCGGTCGCCGATGTCAGGCGGGGAGGGAGGGGCGGGCGAGGCCGCGCCGACGACCGGTGCGAGACACTCGCGCACCGCGTCCAGGCTCGCCGCGCGGGCCACCGCTTCCGGCGACGGCACAGGTGCGGCCCAGTCAGCCGGCGGCGCCGGCAGGGGGCCGAGCGTGATGTCGTCCGCGGGGCTGGGGGGAGGAGAGGGGAGGGAAGGTCGCGCGATGGCGAGCGGCGCGAAGGCGCGGGGGGCGGAGGGCGTGCGGGCCGCCCGAGCCGACTTTTATCGCCGCCTTCGCGTCAAAGAACGTGCGCGGCGCCCCGCCGCGGGCGGCGTGGGGTCGAATGACGCCGGGCGGGGTCGCGCACGCCCCCGGGGCGTCCGAACGGCGCGCGCCGAGCACGGCGCCCCAGGGCCGGCCGCCTCTCCACCACTCCTCCCACACGACTCACATGTCGGCCGCGGCGTCGATGCCCTCCACGGGCCACTGGAAGAGGCGCTCTGCGGCGGCCGACCCGCGCGGGGGGGCGGGGTGGCCAATGGAGCGAGACATGTCGAGTGGAGGCGGTGTGGGCGATGCCAGGGGCCGTGTGTGGGGTGGACCGCGAGCTGGCGGAGGGGAGCACGCAGCGGCGCGCGGACTGCGCGAGCGATGCAGTCGGCGCCCCACTCCCGCTCTCTTCACGCCGCCCGCCGGCGCCCGACGCGCCGGGGCTGTCGGCCTCCTCCACCCCGCGGCCTGCGCCCCGTGCCGCGCCTGGGCGGCATCGCGCGATGTCCGAGTTTTCGCTGTCCGCCCCTCCTCCCGGCGGCGGCGCCCCGTCTGTCGCCTGGTACGACAGCGGAACTGGAGGCGGCTACGGGCCGCCGCCGCCGGCGGCGCCCGCGTTTGGCGGCGGCGGCGCCTCCTTTGGCGGCCCTCCACCGGGCCCGTCGCCCGGCGGCGGCTTTGACGACGAGCCGCCGTTGTTGGAAGGTGAGAGAGCAAGGGGGGAGAGGGGTAGAGAGAGAGCGCGTTCGGAGCGTGCACGCGCCACTCTCCTCCTCTTCTCCAGAACTCGGCATCGACCTCTCCGGCATCCTGCGCCGCTCCCTGGCCGTCCTCACCGGACGCCACAGGGCGGCGGCCGCGGACGCCGACCTGGGCGGCCCTCTGTTGTTCGCCGCCGCGCTCGGCGCCACCCACCTCCTCGCCTCCAAGCTCCACTTTGGCGTCATCCTCGGTTGGACCGTCATTGGCTCCGCCGTCACCTGGCTGGTGGCGGCCAACGTCGGGGGTGGTGGAGGAGGTGGAGGCCCCGGGTCGCCGCCGGCGCCCGCGTCTGAGGGCGTCGGCTTGTACGACGCCACCTGCCTCGTCGGCTACGGCATGCTGCCCCTGGTCGTCGCGTCTGCGATCTCCCTGCTCCTGCCGGCCGGCTCGGCCAAAGCTCTCGTCGTCGGCGGCGCCGCGCTCTGGTCGGCCGCCGCCGCGCGCGGCCTGTTTGCCGCGCGGTCGCCCGCGCTGCGCGATGCAGCCGGCTTGGTCGCCTACCCGTGCGGCTTGTTGTACGGCGCGCTGGCGCTGCTGACGCTCTACTCGAAGCACGGCGGCGCGCGCGCTGCGGGCGGTGTCGGCGGCGGCGTGGGGGCTCCCGCTGCGTGACGGGGGTCGAGAGGCACCGGCGCGGCGCGTGTAGGTCGTCGCGGGCAACGGGCAGGGGCGGGGCGCGCTGCTAGCGGATGCGCACGCCTGCGCACGCCTCTTACACCCTCGCCCCGGCGCCCGCCCTTCCCCCGCGCGCCGCCCCCGCGAGGTCGCCCTCGTGGCTCGCGCCCGCAGGCGAGTGAGGCTGCCGGCGGCGGCGCCAGCCGTGCGGCCGCCGCCGCGACATCTGGCGCAGCCCGCAATGCGCGTGCGGACAGACGCCGCGCGCCGCCCGCCCTGGCCCGTGCATTGGGTCCAGGCCGATATAATGCTCCATTTTAGGGGGGCGGCGCCCGCGGGAGGGGCCGGCCGACGTGGGCGGCGGGGCGCCTTTTCGAAAGGGCTACCAGCTCGGTACCGCGCGCCGGGCGGCGGCGCGCGCGGCACGCCGACCATCTCACGCCCACCCCTCCTGCAGCCTCGCTCACCACTCCGCCCGACGCCGCCGTGGGGCGCTGTCAGCATGCGACCTGCGGCGCGCGCTCGCGCGACGGGTGAGCCGAAGAACGGTGGTCGGGGTTGAAGAGGGGGCGCGCGGGACGGCGCGCGCGGGCCGACCGCGCCCACCCCACACCCCAGCCGCCGTCGTGGCCGTCATGCTGGCCGTCGCGTCGGGGGCGCTGCAGGATGTGGTGAGTGTAGGCGGGCAGAGGGGAGAGAGAGAGATGGAGGTGAGGAGGGCGCCCGACCGCCCACCACCCCATTTCCTCCTCTCTTCCATTGCAGCCGTCGCTAAAAAACTTGACCCGCGCGGTCGCGTTTGACGCCATGTCCAAAGCCAACGCGACCAAGGCGTTCCTGGAGGCCGCGGACAAAGCCGACGCCCCCCGGCTTGCTGCCGGCGGCGCGCAGAGCGTCGCCGCGACCGCGACCGCGGGCGCCGTGCTCGCGGCGGCGTACGCGGTCGGCGCGCGCACGTTTGGGTACGACCTCAAGCTTGGGGATCAGCGGGTGGCGCTCGAGGAGTACACCGCGGGGAGGCTCGACTTTGAGTCGTCGCTTCGTGCAGGTGAGCAGGGAGTGAGAAAGGGCGGGCGCGGGCGGCGCGCGCCCTAACTTGCGCCGGCGCCCACACAGACCCCCACTTCTTCCTCCAGGCGCGGCCTACACCCAACTCGCCGGCGCGCCCGCGTCGATGTCGATTTCTGCTTTCGACATCGTGTGCTACGTCGACCCCCAAGCGGGATACGTGCTCAATGTGCGGCAAGGCGGCAACGCTTCATGCACGGTGGGCGGGACGCAGGTCGTAATTCCTTCGGCCGGCCGCTTTATGACTAAAGTGGAAATGGCCATGGATAAAGAGGTCCCGTTCGTCGGGCGCTTCGCCTTCCACCTGCGCGACACGCTCGACTCCAAGCCGGTCGTGCACAAGTGCGGCTGGGCGGGAGGCGACGCGGTGTCGCTTTTTCCGCCGGGCAACATCGTGTGGCGGATCGACATCGGCTGCATGCCAGTTACCCCTGTGGCGATGGGGAGGCGCCGCCGGTCCTTGCTGCAGATGCAGAACGGGACGCGCTACGCGGTCAACCCCGGGCTCGTCAACCCCATCGTCGTCTCGTCCGCCGTCGTCACGGCGACGACCACCTCCGGCAGCCCGCCGCTGTCGGCCTCCACGGACCCCACGGGCGTGGTCAAGGGCCCGCCGGTGTCTGTAAACCTGGAGGTGGCCGCTGTGGCCGCCGCCGTGGCGTTTGCCGACGCGGTGCCGCCCGCGTGCGCCGGGGGCCAGTGCACGACCCCATTTTCGCCGTCGAGTTCCGCGCCGGGCGCGCCCGTCGTCGGGGTGGTGTCGTCGCCCGCGGGCGGCACCCTGGTCGTCCCTCTCGTCGCGGGCTCGCCCGCGGGGTCGCCGCCCGTGTCGTCCTTCCTCGTCGTCTGCTCGCCCTACAACGGCACCGTCTCCACCGCGTGCCCGCCGTCCGGCGCGGGCTTGGTGACGCAGACCGTGGCTGCGTCGGCGAGCCCGCTTCAGGCGACACTGACGGGTTTGCCGACGGCCTCTGAATGGACCTGCGTCGCCGTGGTCAACAACGGAGTGGGAGGCGATTTTTGCTCTGCGCTATCGGTGCCCGTGACCGTGATCGGGGCCCCAAGCTCGCCGGGCATGGGTGAGAAACTGGAGGGACGTTTATTTTGTTTTTCCTTCCCTTGCCGCGCTCGATCGCCTCCAAGGTTCCACCGCTCACGCGCACCCTCCACCTCCCTTTTCCAGGCACGCCCTCATCGTCCGGGTCCACCCTGCTCGACGTGCCGTGCACCCTGCCGACCGATTTCGGCTCGCCGGCCATCACCTCGATCGACGTCGTGTGCGCCACGTCGTCGATCGCCTCTCCGTCGTGTGCCTCGACAGGCGCTGGTGTTTACACGCTCTCCCTGCCGACGACGGCCTCGCCGCTGGTCGCCTCCTTCTCGGGGTTGCCCGGGGACTCGTACGTCTGCTTTGCGGGCGCGTCCAACGTGGCGGGCACCTCGTGCAGCACGCCGTCGGCTTCGACCGTTGTCTCGGGTCCGCCGTCGGCGCCCGTCGTGGGGACGGCCACAGCGCCCAGCGCGAACACGCTCTACATTCCTTTCACCGCTTCCACGAGCCCCGGCAATCCGCCGATCTCCAACTACACGGTAAAATGCGTCGACGTCGGCGTGCAGCCTTCGCCGACGTGCGCCGCGTCGGGCGCCAGCGTCGTCTCCGTGAGCGTCCCCGCCTCCCAGTCGCCTCTGGGCGCCACGCTGACCGGTCTGACGGTCGGCACGACGTGGCAGTGCTTCGCAATTGCAATCAATGGGGTCTCGGGCGAGCAGTGCAGTGCGGCGTCCAACGCTGTCGTCGTGGTCGGGGCTCCGCCGAGCGCCCCCAGCTCCGTCGTGGCCACGACTCCGTCCGCTGGCACGCTGTCAATCTCCTTCGCTGCGTCGACATATCTCGGCAGCCCGGCCATCACGAGCTACGCCGTGGCATGCGTGGTGTACAACGGGACCGAGCCCTCGTGCGGCGAGTCTGGGCTCGCCGAGACCGTCCCTGTCGGCGGCCCTTTGACTGCGTCCTTCCATTCTCCCGTGGGCGGCGCTCGCTACGCATGCATCGTGACGGCGAGCAACGGCATCGGCGGCCCGCAGTGCTCGACCGCGTCGACGCCCGTCACAATTACCGCGCCGCCAAGCGCGCCCTCGCTCCCCTCCCCGCCGGTGTCGCCGGCGACTGGGGCGCTGGTCATGGCCCTCACGGCGTCCTCGTAGTGAGACATAGAGGGAAAAGAGGGGGAAGGATGATGAATCGACGCGCTCCCGAAACCAACCCCTTCTCCCCCTTTCCTCTCCAGCCTGGGCTCGCCGGCCATCACGCAGTACGTCTGCACCTGCGTGCCCTCGACCATTGGTTCGCCCACGTGTGCGACGACGGGTGTCGGCGTCCAGACGACGACGGTCGCCGCGTCGGCGAGCCCGCTTCAATGTTCGTGGCAGTCGCTCCCCCAAGACACCGTGTATGTTTGCTTCGCCTCTGCCAGCAACTCAATCGGCGTCCCGCAGTGCTCGAACGCGAGCTCCTCGGTCGCCATTCAAGGTCCGCCGTCGGACCCGGCAATCACGTCGGCCAACTCGCCGACCGCGGGTACGGTGACCGTCGCCTGGACGTCGCCGGCCACTCTGGGCACGCCCGCGGCGACGGCTTATGTTATCGTTTGCGCGGACAGCACGGTGAGTGGCCCGACGTGCAATTCGGTGGGCTCTGGCGTCGTGACGGCCTCCGTCGCGGTTCCCGCGACGAGCGCGTCGATTTCGGACCTAATCGGCGGCACGATCTACACCTGCTTCATCTCCGTCTCCAACTCCAATGGAAAAGCGTGTTCGATCGCTTCGGCTTCGGTCACCGTGCGCACGGCGCCGCCGAGCGCGCCTACGGTGACGAGCTTGACGTCACCGGACTCGGGCGAGCTCTCGCTCTCGGCCTCCGCGTCCGCGTACCCGGGCAACCCCGCTGTGACGGCCTACACGCTGCGCTGCGTGCCTGCCAACGCGACGACGCAAGGCTGCTTGAGCACGAGCGCGGGCGTGGCTGAGATGACGCTCCCCGCCGCGCCCACGCTGTCCTACACCTTCCCAGGGCTCTACGGTGACTCGCTGTACACGTGCTTTGCAGTTACCCAGAACATCAACAACACGGTCTGCAGCGCGGGCGTTTCTCTCTTCACCCTCCCGTACCCAGTCGCGCCGGCCGCGCCGATTAACGTCAGCAACTCGCTCTACCAGACCAACTTCAACTCGGCCACGCTCACCTGGACGGATGGCGTGCCTCTGGGTGAGTGTTTTGGTGGGGGGTGCGGTGGGGTCGAGACGGGCGCGCGCGCGCCGCCACAAACACGCCCCTCTCTCTCCAGGCTACCCCTGGCCCACGTACACCACCAAGTGCGTGGAGCGCGGCGCCAGCTGCAACGCGGCCGCGGTCGGCACGCCCAACGACTACCAAGTTGCTTCGCGCAACGGGACCGCCAAGGCGGGCACGACGAGTGTGCCGGGGTGCAGGTACGTCGACTGCTTCGTCCTGGTGCAGAACTCCCTGGGCTCCGCGTGCTCGCTGGTTGCGCCCAACGTGCTGACGATCAACACACAGAACTTTGACACGTTTGCCCTGGGGAGCATCAAAGGGCAGCAAGGTTGGAATCCGGCAATGACCAACGCGTTCGACCAGGACATCACCCAGGTGCGGGCGGAGGGCGGAGGGCTTCGAGACCCAAAGCAACGCTTTGGCGAGGAGGGCGCGGCGGCGGGCGGGGAGGGGCTGCGGCGGGCAAGGAGGAGGCGTCGGCGCGCGCGGCCGGGGCGTGCCCCGCGCCCCGCGTCCGCGCACGCGCGCCCCCCGCACCGCCCACACGCGTGTGGCGCCACCTCCGCCCTATGTCGCGACGTCGCGCGCGCTCACCAACCATTTTTTCCCTTCCTCAGGTCGGCCCCAACCGCGTGTGGCGCTTTTCCGACGCCGTGACGAATATCGGCTTTGGCGATCAGCCGTGGTGCCCCGCCGCGCCCCAATGGGCGGGCGAGACGAGCGCGCAGAGCTATGGCAGCGCGTCCGTTGCCGCCACCTCCACAAACATCTGTTTCTCCTTTGAATTCACGTCTTCAACTGGCGCCGCTCAGCCCGGGCTGCACGTCGACTTCAGTTTGGTGTCCGGCACCGGCGGAAACGCTGCCCGGATGTCGCGCATGCTGATTGACACCTACAACAACCGGTGGGACCTGACGACCGACGTCAAGGTGCGGGCGCGAGAGAGAGAGGGACCGTGGGCGCGGTCGGAGCGCGTCCCGGCGTCGAGGAGTCGAGGCTGCCCGCCAGGGAGTCGAGGCGGCCCGCCAGGGAGTCGAGGCGGCGCGCTCGGGCTCGCCGGCAGGGGAAAGCCGGCCGGCCGACGCGCCCGCCTCCCGGCCACAGGTCACCTGCACAAACTTCCCGTGCAACGAGGACGCTTTCACCTCCGTCGCCAACCTCACGATATCTTCGGCCTACCATCGCGTCGTCATCAACACCAGCTTTGTGGACGGGTACACCACCACGCCCGCGCCGTGCCCGGGCCCGGGGTGCGGTGTGATTTACGCCCTCCCCAACGACATCATGCAGTACTACATTGTGCGAAGGGAGTGGGGGAGAGGAGAAGGCGGGCGGCGGCGGGGCCAGCGGTCGCCGAGAGGGCGGGCGGCAGAGGGGCCGCGCGGCGCGCACGCCGCCGACGGCGCGGCGGACACACGGACGCGCGCCGACGCCGCCCTCCCTCTCTCTTCTTCTCAGGACGACGCGCTGACGCCCATCCAGGACACGCCCTTGACCGGGACGTGGGAGGCGTACTACGCGCTGGGCTCACCGTACGCGCCCGCCGGGGCGAGCCAGCCGGTGCCGCGCAAGCAGGCGGTGAACCAACTCATGTTTAGGCTGGATCCACCCACCCAGAACTCAACCCTGGGCCAAGGCTTTTACTTCCGCAACGTCGGGCAAGGCAACGCGTGACGAAGGGAACGAGAAAAACACGAAATAAGAAAAACGACCCCGCGCCGCGCTGGGCCCGCGCGGGGAGGGCAATAGGAGTGTGGCGGCGTCGGGGCGCGGGTGCGCGGGCGCGCCGCCGGCGAGCGCGGCCTATGGCAGCACTCCCGGCGGCGCGACCGCTCGACACGCGACCACGCGCGCCAGTGCCACGCGGTGGCGACGCGGCGGCGCCCACCGCGAGACGGGGGGCGGCGGCGTGATTCTGGGCAACGAAGAAAGGAACGGCAAAGAAGGGAACGGTGTGGCGTTTGCGCACAAACGCAAGAAGTAATATACACAGAAACGCGAGCGTTGGGGGAGGGAGGGCGCGAGAGGGAGGGGAAAGCATGGCGACGCCCTCTCCTCTCACCGCCACCCACGCCCGCGCTTGGCCGCCGCGCCCGCGACCGCCTGCGCCAGCGTCAGCTGCCGCTTGGCCGCGCCCGGGCGTGAAGGCTGCAGCTCGGCCAGGATGGCGCGCTGGGCGTCGGCGTCGACCGAGGCGAGGTCGAAGAGCGGGGCGGCGGCAAGCGGGGCGGATGAAGAGAGAACCGCCGCCGCGGCGGCCGCCGCGGAAGGCGCCGGCTCCGCGGACGCGGCCTCGTCGACCGCCCAATCGTCGTCCAGGGCTGGCCCCCAAGAGTCGGCAGGCGGCGACGGAGGAGGCGGCGGCCCCGCCGGCTTCTCCTCCTCCTCCACCTTGTCCTCCTTTTTCTTGCCAAAGAAAAAGTCGAGCCGGCCGCGGTCGAGCGTCACGTCCAGCAAGTCGGCAAAGCGGGCGGCGACCGCGGCGGGGGAGCCAGAGCGGCCGCCGGTGACAGTGGGGATGAGGCGGGCGGGCTTCAGAGCGGCCACGCACGCGCGCAGCTCGGCAAAGGACGAGTGTTCGGAATACGGCACGCCGTACACCACGACGCGGGGCGCGGGCGAGTAGGGGCGCAGCGCGCCGCCACGGCCGCCGCGCCACGCCCACCCGGTCGGGCGGACGCCGACGACGCGGCCTCGCGGCGCGCCCTCGAGCCTGGCCGCCAGCGCGGGGCCGGACAGGGCCGCCCCCATGGGCGCAACGAAGATGCGGGCCGCGGAGGGAGTGGACGCCAGGTGCGCCTCCGCGCTCCCGCCCAACCCCAGCAGCGGCAGCAGCCGCCGCTTCTCCGGCGGCAGCCACAGCTTCCACCCCAGCGCCGCCGCAACCCCCAGGTACAGGCGCTCCTTGCCGATGCGGTAGGAGCCGATGACGATGCACGGAGGAGGGTCGCCGGCGGCGGCGGCCGCGGCCGCCTCGCGGCGCAGCGCGTCCACCGTCGCGCCAATCGCCACCGCCTGCGACGGGTGGTCGTGGCGCGGGCCGGCGGCGTAGGTGGTGTCGAGCAGGAGGAGGTCGATGGAGGGGCCAGCCGCGAGGACGGGGTGCGCGGCGAGCGCTGGCGAGTATCGAAAATCGCCCGTGTGCACCACCCGCGTCGCTTTGGCGTTGCCAGGGCGGACAGGCACATCAAACACGAGCACGACCGCGCCGGGGCAGTGGTTGGCGTCCAGGGCGGTGACGGTGAAGGGAGGCGAGAGGCCATCGTCGATGGGCGTGGCAACCCCGAGCTCCAGCACGCGCACCACGCCCTCGCTCACCCGCGGCGCCTCGCGCGTGATCAAGGCGGCTGTGACGGTCGAGCAGTAGAGCGGGCCGGCGGCAAACGACTTGCGCAGGCCTGATGAGGGAGGTTGGGGGTCGGCGCCCACAATTGCGCCCTCCCTACCCACTCCCCGACGCCGCCACCACCTCTCCACCCACCGACGGTGTGGTCCGCGTGCGCGTGCGTGAGGAAATAGGCGCCGACCGCCCCGGACTGGAACGCAAAGCCGTCGACCAGGGCGCGCGTGCCGGGGATGGCCTTGGCGGCCAGGCGCTGGTCGGCCATGGTGGTGGGAGGGGGGAGGAGGGCGGGGCCGCCGGGAGGGCGGGGCCGCCGGGCGGGCGGCCCGCGGAGGAGAGTGCGCGGGGAGCGTTGGCGCCGCGCGCCGCCGCCTGCCCCCCACTCTCTCTCGAGCCCAAACGACGCAGTGCCCGCGTTGTGACACGGGGCCGCGCGCCGTGTCTGTGCTGGCGCGCAGCGCGCCAGCACAAAAACAGTGGCCCCAGGCGCGCAGCAAAAGAGGCCCTCGCCCCAGGCCCCCGCACCTCCTCCCGTCAATCGGGCTCGGCCTTTGGGGGCGGCGGTGGTGGAGCGGCCGTGGCGGTCGCCTCAAGCGGTGCCGGAGGCGGAGGCGGAGCAGGTGGAGCGGGCGGCGGCGGCGCCCCCGCCCCCAACCCCAACCCTCCACCCCCCACGACCCCACCCCCCACGACCCCCGCTACCATCGACCGCATCGCCCCCGCAAACGCTTCGAGCACGGCCGCTTCCGCCGCCATGAATTCCGCCGACGCGACCGGCGGCGGCGCCGCCCCAGGCGGCGGCGGCAGCCCCACGGCCGCCGCGGCCGCCGCCCCCGCGCCGCTGCCCGCCGCGTGTGCGGTCAGCACCGCCACCAGAGAAGTCACCAGCTCGCCCACGCCGCCGTCGCCGATGGCAGCCTCGACGAGGTCGGCGGTGGAGGGGTGCGGGGGAGGGGAGGCGGCGGCAGCGGCGAGGCCGGCGAGGCCAGCAAGAGCGGGCGCCGGGTCGTCGCCGCCCGTGTAGCCGCCGTAAGAGTCGAAGGCGCCGTAGTCGTCGTCCGGCACGCGCTGCGCTTTGGGGCGGCGCTGGCCCGAACGGGCGCCCGGGGCGCGCGGGCGCTTGGCCGGGGCGCCACCCCCACCGGCCGCCCTTTCCCCCGCGACCGCCCCAGGATTCTCGCACTCGCTGCACTGGCACGCGTCGCCGCAGGGCACGCCCGCCTGAAAGCATTCGCAATAGTTTTTGAGGCAGCGCGACTTGCGGCAGCGGCAGCCGCGCGCGAGCGAGCCGGCCGCGGTCGGCGCCTTTGGGCGGAACGCGGCCGGGTTGCGGTCCAGGACTGCCTCGACCGCCGCCTGGCGAAAGGATTCGTGGTCCCGGTTGTTGCGGCAGGAGGCGCAGTTGCAGTGGCGCTAAGGTGAAGAGGGAGGAGGGTGTGAGGCGAGCGGCGACGCCGCCACCCGCTCGCCCTCTCCTCTCCTCTCTCGTCTTACCTCGCAATACTTGCCGCTCGCGAAGCATTCACAATACAGCTTGAGACAGCGCGAGTTTTTGCAGTTGCAGCCGCGGTGGGCCGCCGCGCGCGCTCGCGGCGCGGCGGGGGGCGCCGCGGGGGCGAGCACGGATTCCGACCCGCTGGGGTGGCGCCTGGGACGGGAGAAGGAGGGGTCTGTGGGACAGCGGCAGCGTCGCGGGCGCCAGCGGCCGCCCCGGTTTTGAACGGGGCCCCGGGGCGGCGGGTCGTCACGCCGGCGCGCCCGCGGCCGCGCCCGCCGCCTCCTCGCCCCGCCACCACCTCTCTCCTCACCCGAAAGCCGACGAGTCGCCGCCATCCCTCGTATCGGAGGGGGGTGGAGGAGGAGGAGGGGCCGCGGCGGGCGGCGGCAGGCTGTCGTGTTCAAGGGAGATTGGGGTCGAGGGGGGCGGACAGGCGCGCGACGCGGCCCCGCTCTCGCCGAGGCGACGATTTTGTGCGGCGCGGCACGCGCTGCACGGGTCGCGGCGAGCAGCGGGAGGGCAGGGCACGCGCCGCGGAAGAGGCTGGCGCGCCGGGGCGCCCGCGCGCCTGCGCGCCCACCCTGGGCGGATCCCGCGCTCACACCACCGCGGTGGCGGCCGATGGGGCGCGACAGGGCTCGCGCGGGCGACCCCTCCCGCACGGCGCTCACCCGCCCGGCGCCTCGGCGCCGTCCATGGCTGGCGGTCGGGCGGGCGGTCAGAGGCAGCGGTCCCCGCTCTCGCCCGGGTGGCGGCGGGGCCCGAGGGCGCGGGCCGGAGTGCCCCACTGTATGGCCTTCACTCTTCGGTTTGCGTGCGCGGGCCGCGATGCGGGCCGCTGCCCCCGTGGCGCGCCCTGCGGCGTGCAGACCCGCGTCCATACCGCGCCAACCGCTCCGCGCCCCGCGCGCGGCGCCCCTGCCCGGCGACTCGCAGGGCGACGTCGGCGACGCGCTCGTCGACATGCTGCGCCTGCAGGTGGGGCAAGAAGAGATCAAGAGCTTTGCCGCGGACGAGGCGGCCAAGCTGGTGGAGAGCGCGGAGAAGGTCAGAGGAGGGAGGATGGGGGTGGGGCGCACGACGGGGCAGGTCGGGCCGCCGCCGCCTGCACCTGTCGCGCCGCCCTGGCGGACGCTGGCGGCGAGAGCAAGAGCGCGAGAGACAAACCGACGCCCAACCACCCCTCTCTTCTCTCACCTTCCTAGATCAAGGCCGAGGCCGACGCCCTCGCCGCCCAGCGCGAGGCCGAGGCCGACACCCGCTTCGGCGCGGCCATGGACACGGTCAACGCGATGGCGGACGAGCTCGCGGCGGAGCTGGCGGAGAGCCGCGCGGCGCTCGCGGCCGAGAAAAGCGCGTTGGCCGACTTTGAGGCGGCGTCGGCGCGCGCGCGGTCGGCGGGGCATTTCTTTCAGAGCCTGTACCCGGTGCCGGGGAAGGAAGAGGGTGGGGAAGGGTTGGTGGCTGGTGGCGCCGACGGCGCGCAGCCCTCCTCTTTCACCTCCTCCATCCGCCGAGCCGCGCTGGACGCCGCGCCGCCCCCTCCGTCCGGCAACTCTTCATCGTTGCGCTTTGGCGCGTGGACCGTGACCGCGGTCGCGCTCGCGGGCGGCGCGGTGGCGAACCTGTTTTCTGCGACGCCCGAGTTGGCCGCCGACGGCGTCGCGCTCGCGCTGGCGGCCGTGCTGGGGTATGGGGCTGTTGTGGAGGCGCGTGGGCTGGACGGGCGGGGCGGGAAGTAGGGGGCGAGGTAGAGGGAGAGAAAGAAGCGGCTCGCACCGCGCACCCGCGCACACACACGCGCGCGCCTTGCAACAACCGGGCCACCATCCTCCGTGCGCGTGCGGTGCGGCCGGGCGCCGCGCTTCGGGCGGCGCCCGGGGTGCGCACGCCTCCCCTCTCACTCACGCACGCGGCCTCCTCCACCTCAACCGACCTGCACAGGGCGGCCACCGCCCATGCCCTGCCCCATGCCTGGGCGCTCTTGGCCAGCCTGCTGGCCGCCGCCGCCTTGTTGCCCTTGTTGGCCGCCGCCGCCGGGTTGGCCACCGCCTTGGCCGCCGCCGCCGCCCTGGCCGCCCTCTTGGGGAGGAGGCGGCGAGGGCGCCTGTTTAGACGGAGGAGGAGGCGGGGGCGGGCCCGAGGGAGGGGGCGGGGACGGGCCCTTTTGCTCGCCCGACGGCGGCGGCGGTGACGGACCCGACGGCGGCGGAGGACTCGGCCCCTTTTTCCCGCCAGACGACGGCGGTTGTCCAGACGGAGGCGGCGGCGACGGCGCCTTGGAGCCGCCAGCACCACCACCCCCGCCAGCACCACCACCCCCACCGCCGCCGCCCCCGCCACCACCAAATGAGCCAGGATTGACGCGCGGCGCACCAGAGCCCACGCCCCCAGAGGCGGCGCTCGCGGCCGACGACGCGGCGGACCCGGCCGCCGCCGCCGCGCTCGCGGCCGCCGCCCCGTTCCCAGAGCTTGCCGCTGCGGCCGCTGCCGCAGCGGACCCGCCCGCCGACGAGGCAGCAGCGGCGGCTGAGGACGCACCAGCGGCGCCGGCGGCCGCGGCCGCCGCGCTCGCGCCCGCGCCCGCGGCCGCGGCCGCCGCCGATGCCCCGCCACCGCCACCGCCGGCGACGGCCGCTGCCGCTGCCGCCGCCCCGTTGGCCGCCGCCGCCGCCGCGGCCGCCGTGCCGGCTTGGTCGACGTTGCCGCGTTGCGCGACGCCAGCCCAGAACTGGGATGCGGCCGCCGCGGACGCTGCGGCCCCTCTGGTGGATACAATGGGGTGTTTCGTGTCGCGTGGGGGTGGAGCGAGGGGTGTAAGGGCGGGCGGGAGGGGGCCGCGCGGCGGCGCGCGCGCGCTCGCGCGCGCCGCCAACGCTTCCTGCGGCCAACGCTTCCGCCAACGCTTCCGCCAACGCTTCCTCGATCGCCCGGCGCCCAACGCCCCCCGTCGGCGCCCGCCTAGCCCCACGCGCCCAGCTCCATGTGCGCACCCGTTCCCGGCGGCGCTCGCGGCCGCCGCCGCGCCGGCGTACGTCGCCGCCGCGGCGCTCGCGGCGGCGACGCCCGAGTCACTGCTGGCCGCCGCCGAGGCGGCCGAGGCGGCGTTGTTGGCGGCCGAGGCGGCGGCGGCGGCGGAGCCCGAGCCGGACGCTGGTGGGGGTTGAGAGGGGGGAGGGCGTGGGCGCCGCGCGGCCGAACGCCCACCGCCCACCGCCCACCGCCCAGGGCCGCCCTGCGCCCCTGGAGCGGTCGGCGCACCCCCCTGACGCCACCGACCCGGCCCCAAGACTCACCCGCCGCGGCCGCCGCGGCCGCCGCGCCGCCGGCCGCGGACGCGGCCGCCGCGGACGCCGACAGTTTGATCGAGCGGCCGGGTTGGTGCACGCTGCGCGCTGAGGGGGGGGGGGGGGGGAGGGACGCGTGGGTGCGCGCCGGCGTGCGCGCCCTGCGCGCGCAGGCGCCCGGCGCGAGTGCGCCCCCCCAAAACCCACCCACCCCCCCCCCCCACCCGCGGCCGGCGCCGCCAGCAGGGCCGCGGCCACTAGCAGGGCGAGGAGCAGGGGGCGAGACATGGTGCCTCGAGCGGACGAGAGAGTGGCAGCGGGCGGCCGACGGCGCCCTCCCTCGCCACTCTCTCCCCCTCTTAGCCATGGCCTTTGCGCTCCACGCCACCCGCGCCGCCGCGCGGCCCCTCGCCCGCCAAGCCCCCGCGGCGCGGCGCGTGGCGGCCAAGGTAGGAGAAGGGCAGGGACGGGCTGGCGACTCCGGGCCTCTCTGCCGGCGAGCAGGGGGGCGGCACGGCCTTTGCTCCCCCATCGGAGACCGCGGATGACGCGCGCGCGGCCTCCTGGGGCGGCAGTTGGCCCCGGCGGGGCCCGGGTGGGCGGGCGCGCGCCGGCGGCGCGCCACCCCCCCCGCCTGCCGCCACGCCCCGCATTGGGCCGCGCCCGCCACCACGGACCGCGCGCCGACGCGCGGCGCCCCCTCTCCCTCAGGCCGCCGGCTCGCTCGAGCAGATCGGCAGCGCGTACGCCGCCGCGCTCGTCGAGACCGCGCAGGCCAAGGGCAACCTGGACGCCGTCCACGCCGACGTGGACGCCCTGCAGGTGGGAGGGACGGGAGGGGGGAGGGAGGGTGGTCGGAGCGGGCGGCGCGGGGCAGCGCGGGCGCGAGCGCGGGCCGCCGTCGACCGCGGGCGGGGTCGCGCGGCGCCTGAGCCACCCACCCACCCACCCCCTCGCCACCTCCCCTCCCCAATAGACCCTGTTCAAGGACTCGCCCGAAGTCAAGGAGTTTTTGACCAACCCGGTCGTCCCGGCGGCCCAGAAAAAGGACCTGCTCGCGCGCGTCGGCCGCGAGGCCGGCCTCGCGCCCGCGACGCTCAACTTTCTCTCCCTGCTCGTCGACAACGACCGCCTGGTCGCGGCGGACGAGGTGTTTGCCGCGTTTGAGGACGCCTACTGCAAACTGACCGACACCCAAGTCGCCAAGGTGCGGTCCGCGGTCGCGCTCGAGCAGGAGCAACAGTTTTTGATCGCCAAGAAGCTGCAAGAGTTGACGGGGTCGAAGAACATCAAGCTCAAGCCGGAGGTCGACCCGAGCCTGATCGCCGGGTTTGTCGTCGAGTACGGGTCGTCCCAGGTCGACATGTCGGTCAAGGGGCAGCTGGACAAGATCACGGCCGAGCTCTCGGTCGCGCCCGCGTGAGGGGACGGGGGGGAGAGTGGCGGCGGAATGGGTTTGGGGGTGGCCGGCGGCGGCGCGGCGCGGCGGCGGGCCGCACCCGGCGCGCGCGGGCCGGGCGAGAGCGTGTGATGCTGCAATCGAGCGCCGCGCGTGACACGGTGGAGGGTGGAGGGAGAGGCGGGCGCGGGCGCGGTACCGCGGCGCCAGGGGTCGGTTGCACCCGCCCACCTCGCGCCCGCCAACACCCCCACACGCCCCTCCTCCTCTCCTCTCCCGTCAAGAAGGCGCCCCCAAGTAGGCCGCCAGGCGCAGCAGGTCGGAGAACACGCCGCCCGCCGTCACCTCCGCCCCCGCCCCGGGCCCGCGCACGACGAGCGGCTGTGCCGCGTAGCGCGCCGTCGTGAACGAGATGATGTTGTCCGCGCCGGCGAGGCCGGCGAAGGGGTGGTCGCCGGGGTACTCCCGCAGGGCGACGGCGCCGGTGCGCGCGGCGACGTCGACGACGCCGACGTAGCGCAGGACGGCGCCTTTTGCCGCGGCGGCCGCCAGGCGGGCCGCCATCTCGGCGTCGTGCGCCGGCAGGCCGGCCATAAAGTCGGCCGGGGAGAGGTCGGGCGAGGCGAGGGAGGCGGGGACGAGCGATTCGACCGACACGTCCGAAAGCTCCAGTTCGAGCCCCGCCTCGCGCGCCAGGATTACCACTTTCCGCGCGACGTCCGTGCCACTCAAATCGTCCCGCGGGTCGGGCTCGGTGTAGCCCAGGCGCTTGGCCTCGGCGACGACGTCGGAAAAGGGGCGGTCGGGGGTGGCGGAATTGAAAATGTACGACAGCGTGCCGCTCAACACCCCTTCCACCTTGGTCACCCGGTCCCCCGTGTCGCGCAGGTGCTTGAGGGTGGCGACGACGGGCAGGCCAGCGCCGACGGTGGCCTGGCAAGAGGGCGAGAGGGGAGGGGAGGGGTCTCAGCGGCCGGTCGCGCGTGCCATGTCTTCTCTCTCTCTCTCCATGGCCTCGGTGGTTTGAGTGCAGACTGGATCGCCAGCGCGGGCCGGCGGCGCCGGCCCGCGTCCGCCAAACTGTGAAATTGCGGTTCGCGTCCCCGGCCGGAGATGAGGAGGGAAGAAAACAACAACAAAAACCTACCTCGTAGAAAAAGTGGATATACGATTCCCGTTGAAACGCGCGCAGCGCGGCGTACTGGGCGAGGGGGCCGGAGTTGAGCTTCTTGTTGGGCGTGATGACGTGCACGCCTGGAAGGCAAAGGAGGGAGAGAGTGTCGGCCCGCGGTCGCGCGCGCCCCACCACCACCACCACCACCACCACCACCCTCCCTCCCTCGAACCTTGCTTCATCCACTCCAGGTAGTGCTCCGGCGGCGCGGCAGACGCCGTCGCGTCCACAATGACGGTGTTGGGGATGTAGTTTTTGGCCAGGTGGTCGCCGAGGGCCGCAAGGTCGGCCGGCTCCCCCTGCGCTTCCAATGCACCCGCCCACGACGCGGGGTCGAGCCCGACGTCGGACAACACCATGCGGGAGGATGTCGCGACGCCGAGGAGGCGGACGTCGATGTCAAACTCGGTCCGCAGCGTTTCCGCTTGGTCGGCGAGCTGCGCGAGGAAGGTGCCCCCGATGAGGCCGGGGCCGACGACCGCGACGGCGAGGGGGAGTTGGGCCAGGTAGAAGCGGCCGTGGACCTACGGGTGGATGGAGAGAGAGGGGGTGAGGAGGGGAGGACGCCTGCGCGGCGACCGCCGCCCCGCCTCCCTCTCCCCTCCCTCCTCCTCTTCTCACCGCCCGCAGCGCGCGCGTCGCGTCCTTCTGGTCGATGATGCACGTGATGTTGTACTCGGAGCAGCCTAGAAGAGAGAATAGAAAGGGGGTGGTGGGAGGGGGTGGCGGCGGCTGCGGCGGCCGAACGCCCCACGCCGGCCGCGCCCCACGCGGCGGCCGGCGGCGGCCGGCACGTGCTGGCGGGAAAGAGCCAGCCGGCACCGCGGCCGCGGCGGCTTGAGGCACGCACCACTAACCCACCCGCCACCTCCCACCCCTTCTCCTACCCTGCGCAATCGACTTGATGTTGATGTTGGCCTTGGCCAGCGCGCCAAACATGGTGGCCGCGACGCCTTTCCGCTTGCACATGAGTTGGCCGACGGCGGCCATGACGCAACAGTCGCGGATGCACTCGACCGCGGAAATACGCCCCTTGGCGATCGCGTCCTTGAACCGCTCGTCCAGCGCGGCGACCGCTCGGTCGGCTTCGTCCATCTTGACGGCGAAGCAGACAGAGTGTTCGGAGGATGCTTGAGAAATCATGACGACATTGCACCCGGCGTCCCTGACCGTGCTGAAAATCGCGGCCGCCGTCCCGGGCACGCCCACCATGCCCGTCCCCTCCACGTTGATGAGGGCGACGTTGTCGACGGTCGCAAACCCTTTGACCATGCCGTCGCCGCGCGCGGCGGCGCGTGCGGCCGGCGGCGGCGGCGGGTCCGCGCAGATGACGGTGCCGGGTGCTTCCAGGTTGAAGTAGTTGCGGATAGAGACCTGGAGGAGAAGAGGAGAGGAGGCGGAGGGGGGTCGGCGGGAGGGGTGGGGGCGGCGGCGCGCGCGGCGGCGGCCGCCACCAGCAGCTCCGCGACCGACGCCGGCACGCGCGCGTGCGAGGCGATCCCGGGCGGCGGCGGCGGCGACAAACCGCCCTCTGCTCTCTCATCTCTCCTCCTCTTACCGGAATCCCGGCTCTCATCGCGGGCTGCGTCGTGCGCGGGTGCAGCACGCTCGCCCCAAAGTAGGCCAGCTCCCACGCTTCCAGGTAGGACAGGGACGAGAGGCAGACGGCGTCGGCCACTTTGCGCGGGTCGGCGGAGAAGACGCCGTCGACATCGGTCCAAATGGTAATCTTGGCCGCGCGCGTCAGCGCGCCCACGATGGTGGCGGAATAGTCGGACCCGTTGCGTTTCAGGGTGGTGGGGGCGCCGTCCAGGGTGCGGGCGACAAAGCCGGTCACAACGACGACGCGCGCGACGCCGTCGCCGGTGGTGGTGCCACCCCCGTTGGCCGCGCTCGCGCCCGCCCACGCGTCCAGCGCCGCTTCCGACGCCTCGTACTCGACGTCCACCGACGCGCCGTCGGGCGTGGGGGTGACGATCACGACTTCGCGCGCGTCGAGCGTCGCGGCGTCGACGCCGCGCGCGCGGAGGACGGCAGTGAAGAGGCGCGCGCACCAGAGCTCGCCGTGGCCCACGACGTAGTCGGAAAAGGAGCCGGACGCGAGGCCGGCGATGGTGATGGCCTGGAGGACGGCTTTCAGGTCGGCGACGTCGGCGTCGAGCGACGCGACAAACGCGTCGCGCGCGGCCCCCGCCCCCAGCAGCTCGTCCGCCACGTCGACGTGCTTAGCGCGCAGGGCCGCGAGGTCGGCCGCGTACCCGGGGTCGCGCGCGGACGCGCGGGCGACGACCGCGAGGAGGAGGTCGGTCACTTTGACCGGGGACGACGGGTGCGCGCCCATCGCAGAGACGACAACCGCCGCGCGCGCGCCGGGGCCGCGCTTGTCCAGTTCGGCCGCCATCAGGTCCGAGACGCCGGCGATGCGGTCGGCGGCTGAGACGCAAGTGCCGCCAAACTTGTGAACCTGGAGGGGGCCGGGGTCGGGCGCGGCGCACGACTTCCCGCGCCCTCCCGCGCATTGCCGCCCGCCACCACCTCCAGGCGACGCCCAGCACCCACACCACTCCGCCCACCCCTCCTCTCCTCCATCCTTACCTCCCAGCGGTCGCCGCGCGGGAACGGGAGAGCCGCCACCGGCGGCGCGGCGGCCGCCGGCGCGACAGCCGCAAGGACAGGGTTGTTGGAGCGATTAGGGACGCAGACACGACCGGCGGGGCGGCCCGCGGGCGCCAGTCGCACGGCGCCGGCCCGCCGCGGCGCGGCGGCCGCCCTCGCGGCCGATCGCGCGCGGCTGGGCGCGGCCGCCGTGGGGCGCATGTTCGCCAGGATGCGCTGATGAGTGGTAGATCGGTCGGCCGGGGCGCCGGCTCGTGGCAGCGGATGTGCGCCGGCTCGGCTTCGCCGGCGCCCCACTCTGCGCCCGTCGGCCGGCGGCTCGCCCCGCAGCCAGCGGTCGCGGATCCACATCTCCAGCATGCCGCCCCCCGACCAGGTGCGAGGGATAGAGGTAGGAAGTGGCCGCCGATCACCGGCCGGCGCGGCGCCGCGGCGGGCCGCCCGCGGCGGCGCCAGGCGATGCTGCCCACCGCGTCGCACTCACCACATCCCCCAAATCCTCAACAGGCGGCCACCGTCTCCTCTGCTTCTACTGCACGGCGCGACGCGCTGCTCTCCTACCAGGCCGCCGCCCAGGCGCGCTGGGCGGCGGACAAGCTGTTTGAAGCGGATGCGCCGGCGAAGGGTGGTGAGAGAGAGGGAGAGAGAGAGGAGGAGGATAGGGTGGAGGCGGCGTCGAGCTGCGCGCCGACCGACCCCCCTCAACCCTCCTCGCTTTAGAACCTCGGCCGCCCAAGTTTTTCGGCACTTTCCCCTACCCCTACATGAACGGCCTCCTCCACCTGGGCCACGCGTTCTCCCTGTCGAAACTCGAATTCGCCGCCGCGTTCGCCCGCCTGTCCGGCCGCCGCGTTCTCTTCCCCCAAGCCTTTCACTGTACCGGCATGCCCATCAAGGCATGCGCGGACAAGCTGACTTACGAAATTGAAACGTACGGCAACCCGCCCGTGTTTCCCGACGCGGACGCGGTGGCCGCCGCGAAAGCGGTCGAAACCGCGGCCGCCGACGCGGCCGCCGCCGAGCGCGACCCCGCCAAGTTTGCGGGTAAAAAGTCGAAAGCGGTCGCCAAGGCGGGCGCCGGGTCGACCCAGTGGGAGATCATGCGGCTGTCGGGCGTCGAACCGTCCGACATCCCCGCGTTCCGCGACCCCGCCCACTGGCTCGCCCACTTCCCCCCGCTCGCCCGCCGCGACATTGCGGCCATGGGGTGCGGGGTGGATTGGCGGCGGTCGTTCATCACGACGGACGCCAACCCCGCGTACGACGCGTTTGTGCGCTGGCAGATGAACACCCTGAAAGCCGCTGGCAAGATCGTCAAGGACAAGCGGCTCGCCGTCTTCTCCCCGAAAGACGGGCAACCGTGCGCGGACCACGACCGGGCGTCTGGGGAGGGTGTCGGCCCCCAAGAGTATGCGCTGATCAAAATGAAAGCGCTCGAGCTCCGCGGCGGCCTCGCCGCCCTCGAGGGCAAGGGCCTGGACGTCTTTCTCATGGCGGCCACGCTGCGCCCGGAGACGATGTACGGCCAGACAAACTGTTGGGCGCTGCCGGCGGGGGAGTATGGCGCGTACGCGGCGCCCGGCGGCGCCTCCGCCTTTGTCATGTGCCACCGCGCCGCCCGCAACCTGGCGTGGCAGGGCGGGCTCGACTGTCCTCTTGGCGAGGAGCCGGTGCCGCTGGCGACTGTGACCGGGCAAGACTTGATCGGGACCCCCCTGTCTGCCCCCAACGCGCCGCACGCGGCCATTTATGTCCTCCCCCTGCTCACCATTCTCATGGGCAAGGGCACCGGCATCGTGACGTCGGTGCCGAGCGACTCGCCGGACGATTGGGCGGCACTGCGCGACTTGAAACAAAAGCCGGCGCTGCGGTCGAAGTTTGGCGTGGCCGACGATTGGGTCCTCCCCTACGAAGTGATCCCCATCATCAACGTTCCCGGCTACGGCGACGTGGCCGCGGAAAAGGCGTGCCTCGACCTGGGCGTGACGAGCCAAAACGACGCGAAAAAGCTCGCGGAAGCCAAAGCCGCCGTATACCTCAAGGGATTCACCGACGGCGTCCTCCTCGTCGGCCCGCACGCGGGGGCGAAAGTGTGCGACGTGAAAGCGGTCATCAAAGCGGAGCTGGTGGCCGCGGGCGACGCCGTCCGCTACGCCGAGCCGGAGCGCGCCGTCGTCTCCCGCTCCGGGGACGAGTGCGTGGTCGCCCTCACCGACCAGTGGTACATCGTGTACGGCGAGGACGAGTGGGCGGCGGCGACCCGGTGAGAGGAGAGGGGGGCGGGGGGAGGGAGGGAGGGAGGCAGCGGCGCGCCCATCCTCATTCCTTCACCCCCCCCCCCCCGCCCCCAGCCAATGCCTTGCCTCGATGGAGACCTACTCGCCTGACACCCGCCACGCGTTCGATCACACCCTCGGCTGGCTGCGCCAGTGGGCGTGCTCGCGCTCGTTCGGGCTCGGCACCCGCCTCCCGTGGGACCCCCAGTTCCTGGTGGAATCCCTGTCCGATTCCACCATCTATATGGCGTACTACGCCGTGGCCCACATCCTGCAGGCGGGCGACATGTATGGGAAGGAGGCGGGGCCTGTGGCGGTGGGAGAGTTGACGGACGAAGCGTTCGACGCCATTTTCCTCGACAAACCTCCCCCGGCCGACGCGTCCCCCGCGTTGCTCAACGTCATCTCTGCCTGCACCCGGGAATTCGGGTACTGGTACCCCGTCGACCTGCGCGTGTCGGGGAAAGACTTGATCCAAAACCACCTCACCTTTTGCCTCTACACGCACACCGCCGTCTGGCCCGCCCGCCCCGACATGTGGCCGCAGTCCATGCGCTGCAACGGGCACCTGCTGCTCAACGCGGAGAAGATGAGCAAGTCGACCGGCAATTTCAAGACGCTCGCGCAAGCCGTCGCCGAGTATTCCGCCGACGCCATGCGCGCCGCCCTCGCCGACGCGGGCGACACCCTGGACGACGCCAATTTCGAGCACGGCGTGGCGAACGGCGCCGTGCTGCGCTTGACGCGCGAGGTCGAGTGGATCGCGTCTGTCCTCCCCGGCGGCGCCGCGGCCCAGGCCCGCGCGGGCGACCACACTTTCGCCGACCGCGCCTTTGACAACGCGCTCAACACCGCCATCGCGCGCACCGTGGCCGCGTACGAGGGGGCGGCGTACCGGGAGGCGTTGAAGGCGGGGTGGTACGACCTGCAGTCGGCGCGCGACGCGTGGCGGACCGCGTGCGGGCCCGCCGGCCTCCACGCCGCGCTGACGACGCGCTATATTGACGTCTCCACCCGCCTCCTCGCCCCCATCTGCCCGCACACGTGCGAACACGTGTGGCGCGACCTGCTCGGCCGGCCGGGGTCGGTGCTCACCGCCGGGCTCCCCGCAGGCGCCCCTCCTGACCCGGCCCTGGCCGCCGCCGCGGCCGCGCTGGATGGTGCGGTGGCGTCGCTGCGGCGGGGGGTGGCCCGGCTGGAGGCGCCGCCCAAGGCGAAAAAAGGGGCGAGGCCGACCGGCCCGCCGCCGAAAGTGGTCGGCGTCGACTTGCACGTGTCCCCCGCCTTTACCGGGTGGCACGCTGCCGTGCTGGCGGCGCTGGACGCGGCGTATGATGAAGAGAAAGGCGTTTTCGCCGACGGCGCGATGGCGTCCGCGCTCGCGGCCGCCGCCGCGCCCTTTGCCGCGGCCGGCGGCCCGACCGGCGACAAAGCCATCAAGCAGGCCGTCGCCCCCTTTGCCAAGCGCCGCATGGACGACGCGACGGCGGGCGCGGGGCGGGGCGCGCTGCGCGCGACGCTGCCGTTCGATGAAGCGGCGCTTGTCCGCGACAACGCGGCCTACGTCGCGCGCTGCGTCGGCTGGGCGGGGCCGCAGTGCGTGCGCGTGACGGAGGAAGCGCCGCCGGACGGGGTGGCGGCGCCGGTGCCGGGCGAGCCGACGCCGCGGTTTGAGACGGCGGCGGCGTGACGAGGGGGGCTGGGAGGAGAAAGGGGCCGTGCGACAACCGCGCTGCCTCCCTCGCGGGCCACACTCACTCCGCTCCCTCCCCAAACACTTCCACCGCGTGCGCGGCGACGCCCGCGAGATCGCAGAGCGTGCACGCCGCCGCGCGCAGCGCGCGCGCGTCGGCCGCGGAGAGACTGATGACGAGCCACGCGCCCTCCGCCGTGATCGACCGCGACACCAGCTCCGGGCGCAGCTCGGGGTCGACCGCGAGGGACGCGGCAGCGACGGACGCGGCGGCGGGGGTCGCAAACGCGACGCGGGCCGAGCTGAGGAGCGAGGTCGGGGTGGCGGGCGTCGCATTGGGGCTCGCTCCCGCACATTGCCATCAATCTCATCCCCCAACACCATCTCACAAGGTGTAAGGGCGCGCGGGCGCCGCGGGCGCGCCGCCCGCGCCGACGATGACCGCGCCCGCCGCCTGCGCGGCCTCGGCCGCGGTCGCCATCGACGGCTGGGCCGGCGCCTGGATCGGCACGGGCGAGGCGGAGGGCGGCGGCTTGACCGGCCGTGCGGCAGAGTGCTCGGTGCGCTGTCGCCCCACCCCATCCCCACACCGCGGGCCCCAGCCCCTCCTTTCCAACCATGGAGGTGGAGCGCCCCCTCCCCCTCAAAGCCGGTGACGGCATGGACCTCGACCCCGGCGCCCCGCGCGACTGCGACGACGGCGGCGGCGACGAGGGCGACCTCTACTCCCGCCTCAAGGCGCTGCAGCGCCAGCTCGAGTTTTACGAGATCCAGGTGTCAGGATTAGTGGGGGGGTAGGAGGTCGGGCGGGCGCGCGGGGGCGCGCGGCGCCCGGCGCGCATCGTGCGCGCGCCGGCCCCGCCCGCCACCCTCTCCGCCCGCCCACCCCACCATCCTCCCTTGCTCAGGAGGAGTACATCCGGGAGGAGCAGCGCGCGCTCAAGCGCGAGCTGCTGCGCGCGCGGGAGGAGGTCAAGCGCATCCAGTCCGGTGAGAGAGGAGAGGGGTGGCGGGCGGCGGGCGCGCGCGCGGTGGATCGCGCGGGACCGGCCCGAGGGGGCGGCGAGGCGGCGGCGGCGCGTGGATGGGCCGCGTCCTCGACCCCCCAAATCTCTCTTCTTCCCCAGTCCCCCTCGTCATCGGCCAGTTCCTGGAGATGATCGACGCCGACTCTGGCATCGTCGGGTCGACCACGGGCAGCAACTACTACGTGAGAGAAGAGGGGAGGGATGGAGGAAAAGAATCGTGTTTTTTTTGCGACCGCGCGCCGACCCAAACCCCACCCTCCCTCTCCCCACCCCTATAGGTCCGCGTCCTGTCGACCATCAACCGCGAGCTGCTCCGCCCGTCCGCTTCCGTCGCCCTGCACCGCCACTCGAACGCGCTCGTCGACGTGTTGCCCCCGGAAGCCGATTCCTCCATCTCCCTCATGTCCGCCGCCGACCGCCCCGACGTGACCTACGCCGACATCGGCGGCAACGACGTGCAGAAGCAGGAGATGCGGGAGGCGGTGGAGCTGCCGCTGACGCAGGGGGAGCTGTACGCGCAGTTGGGGATCGACCCACCGCGCGGGGTCTTGCTCTACGGCCCGCCCGGCACCGGCAAGACGATGCTGGCCAAAGCGGTCGCCCACCACACAACCGCGTCCTTCATCCGGGTCGTGGGGTCTGAATTCGTGCAGAAATACCTCGGCGAGGTGAGAGCGCGCGGTGGGAGAGCGGGGGTGGGCTCGAGGCGCGCGCGCGCGCGTGCGCCCACAGAGAAACGAGCAACCCACCCCATACCCTCCTCCTTGTCTCCAGGGCCCGCGCATGGTGCGCGACGTGTTTCGGCTGGCCAAGGAGAACGCGCCCGCCATCATCTTCGTGGACGAAGTCGACGCGATCGCCACCGCGCGCTTCGACGCGCAGACGGGCGCCGACCGGGAGGTGCAGCGCATCCTGATGGAGCTCCTCAACCAGATGGACGGCTTCGACCAGACGGTGGGCGACGCGGGGAGCGAGGGGATGGGGGGCGAGGGGTGAGGGCAGCCCCCGCGCGCCCCCCCCCGCCACCACCACCCCCCGCCCCCCTCCCCCCCCCCCCTCCCCCCCACCCCCAGGTCAACGTCAAGGTCATCATGGCCACCAACCGCGCCGACACGCTCGACCCCGCGCTGCTGCGCCCGGGGCGGCTGGACCGCAAGATCGAGTTTCCGCTGCCGGACCGGCGCCAGAAGCGGCTCGTCTTTGCCGCGTGCACCGCGTCGATGAACCTGGGGGACGAAGTGGACCTGGAGGACTACGTGGCGCGGCCGGACAAGATCTCCAACGCCGAGATCGCGGCCGTCTGCCAAGAGGCGGGGATGCACGCCGTCCGCAAGAATCGGTACGTCGTCCTGGCCAAAGACTTTGAGAAGGGATACAAGGCCAACGTCAAGCGGTCGGGGGACGACTTTGACTTTTACCGGTGACGGAGGGGGCGCGAGGGGGCGGGCGGCGCGCGCGGGGCGCGCGCCGGCGCGTGTGACGGCGGGCCTCCCTCTGCTTGCTCCGCCTCTCTCGCTCCCGCTCTCTTTCATGGTTCCGTCCGCGCGCGTGGCGTCGCGGTTACATGGCGGCCCCGGGGGGGCGGGGG
>Ga0315274_10000165_pt1 | contig 97944 bp, 75 predicted proteins | sample YL17G02_20_MG_FD_203700 | JGI IMG/M metagenome (GOLD analysis project Ga0315274, IMG submission 203700) | Sediment microbial communities from Yellowstone Lake, YNP, Wyoming, USA - YL17G02_20 | ecosystem: Environmental > Aquatic > Freshwater > Lake > Sediment | place: USA: Wyoming | collected...
CAAAAAGTATAGTTATTTCTAATTCAAAAAGGAACAATTTATGCAGAAAAAATTCTTTCCAGTATTCATCAATTGGCTTCTTCCTGGAATGGGATATTATTTTTTAGGGAAAAAGGTTAAGGCATTAATTTTATTCATATTATTAGAAATAACATTTGTAATAGGTTTTATACTTCATAGCCAAGTGGCTATTCCGATGATAAATCCTTTCTCGCTTGGTTTTAACTTAATTAATATTTTCACATTTATCGTTCAATTAGGAAATGGATTGTTCAGCGTAATTTCAATATTAAATGAGCGATTACATTTCGGTTTATTTTGGGCAATCCCCTCTCATTCTTCCTATGAGTTGGGTGGTTATTATATGCTTGTCTCAGGAGCTTCAAATTATTTTATTACAATGCATATCTATGATACTTTATGCGGTAGGATAAAGAAAAAGAAAGAAGACAAAAAGATTGAAAGAATTGAAACTGAAGAAAAAATAACTGATAAATGACAATCGCATTATTAATTTAATGCATTCAAAAATTATCCTTTCTGAAATTGACAATTCTATATTTAATCCGTATATTTCTTATAAAATATTTTTTTATATGATAAAAGAATTCTCTCAAAGTCATTATGGATGAAATTCAAAATAATAATAATGAAAAAACTGAGGAAGCTTCTTCCCCTCAAGAATTACCAGAACCTCCAATCCCTGAGCCTGAGTTAGAATATGTTGAATTACCTCTATCACTCAAAACAACTGAAAAAAAAGAGGAAGATATTCCACCAATTACTCCTATCATAATCAAATCTCTCGAAAAAGCCATCAACCAAAGTTCCAATCTTTTATTCAAACCATTTAGATTGTCCATCTGGTTAAGACTGATAGGAGTTATATTTTTAATTATACTATTTTCTTTAATTAACTTTAACACCTCTGCAAATCTATATACTGTCCTTCCAATAGATGTGAGAGACCAAATAAGATATGAGGCTGAATCATTATTTCTCGGAGGATTAATAATAAAGTTATTTTTAGCATTAATGTTTTTCATCGGACTTTGTCTATTAATTTTTGCTGGCATCATATGCTTTGCATTTAGATTTGTCTTTATTGAATTAATTACAGGACGGAAAAAAGAAATCGCAGAGAGTTTTATAAGCAATTTTAAAAACGGATTCAGGGCTTACCTCTGGTCGATATTTATTTTCGTTTTACAGGTTATTTATCTTTCCTTTTTCATCTTTCTTTTTGCAATAAAAATGGAATCAAACATATCAAAGTTGAATCTCGATTTCATTAATATACTTTCAAATGTATCCTCATTTATATTCTATATTTTTCTGATTAATTTACCTTTCTTTTTTCTCAATTCTGTCTTCAAAAATTTCACAATGCCAATTATGATATTCAACAATATTGGTGTTTTAAAAGGCTGGGGAAAGCTTTTCAGGTTAGTTATTAAGAATATATTTCGATTTATTGCCTATTTTATTTTCTCTTTTATATTAATAATTATATTTATATTGGGTATGGCCATAACCATTGCTATTTTATTTACACTCTTAGCTTTTATATTTACAATTTTATCTGCTATTTCCATTATCGTTGCTATATTCACAATAAGTATTTTGTCTATATTACTTCTAATTCTCACAATTCTTTTCCTTATGCCCATAATCACATTTCTCAGACTTTTACCAATAGCATTTATGGGACAATTGGATGAGACATACAGATTTAGCTAAGTAAAACCGCTTCTGAAAAGATTAATAAAAAATCTACTTTTAATTATCATCATAAAGTTGGTGAAATCAGATGGATAATATCTGGATTCAAGCTTACATATATTCCGGGATGGCATTGATATTGGGTCTGATTTATTATATTATTAAAAGCTCAATGAAGCGTAAGGCAAAAAATAAAGCTAAAGAGAAAGATTCTTTTCTTAAAACACTTGAGGATGAGATTAAAAGTAAAGAAAAAAAATAGCGAGTTTTTATTATAAGAAACATTGTTAATAATATGCAGAATTTTTATCCGAAATTTGTAGTTGTCTCTGAAGAAGTAAGAGATTTTAAATATACGAATGAACTCTTAGAAAGATTACAGGATTCATCAATCGAGTATGTTGAGAATATAGAGGATTATGTAGATGAATTAGTTAATTCTGAAAATAATTATTACACTCTGAGGAATCAATATTTATTTATATGTGAAAATTCAGGGAGATTCTATCAATGGTGTCCGGGAACGAAAAATTATGTCTGCTGTGGATATAAAATATTACATCTCATCCAGAATTGTCTGCTTGACTGCTCCTATTGCATTCTTCAAGCCTACTTTAAGAATCCATTTGTTTTTGTTTACACCAACCTTGATGATATGTTTAATGAATTAGATAGGGTGTTGGATAAAAATCCCGAGACCCTTTTTAGAATAGGCACAGGCGAATTTACTGATAGTTTTTTTCTTGACCACATAACTCATCATTCTAAACTCCTTATTCCTTATTTTGCTCAAAAGAGAAACGCAATTATTGAATTAAAAACAAAGACAAACAATATCGATAATTTATTAAGCTTAGACCAGCAAGGTCATACTGTTATTTCCTGGTCTGTCAATTCAGAAAGGGTCTCGCAGGAAGAAGAACCACTTTGCATATCTATTGATGAGCGAATCAGGTCGGCAAAAATATGTCAGGATTTAGGTTATAAAATTGGTTTTCATTTCGACCCGATTATTCATTATGATGGTTGGGAAAATGATTATAGATTTGTGATAGATAAAATATTTTCAAAAATTAATCCCGAAAATATTGTTTGGATCAGTCTGGGTTGCTTAAGATTTATGCCTGCTTTGAAACTCATTATTCAACAAAGATTTCCGAACAGCAAGACAGTTTATGAAGAATTTATCATCGCAGAAGATGGTAAAATGCGCTATTTAAAACCCTTAAGAATTCATATTTATAAAACGCTTTATGAATATATAAGAAAAATCAGTAATGATGTTACTGTTTATTTATGTATGGAACGAAGCGATGTTTGGGAAAGTGCATTAGGATTTAGAAATTTCAATAGCAAAAAATTAATTCAAATGCTTGATGAAAGTATTATTAATAAATTGTAAGTAACAAATATTGCATTTACTTTTATTATCAATATCGTCTCTAATAAGTAAGTTTATTCTAAGGATAAATATAACCGAATATGGTATCAATTAGAAAAGCAAGACATCTTTTATTATTTTTGATCCTGATAGTGTCATCTGCTCAGTTAAGCAAAGCGCAGATGCAAACAGATTTAATCGTGGATGGGAGACGCACACCAACTAAGTGTGTGTTCCGAATTTCTAATCCTAAAGGGCTTTATAATTTTAGTAATTACACTTGCCCATCCTTTTCTCAGAATATAGAGAAATTATCAGACACAACCATGAAAATTACAGTAAACGTATCAGAATTTTTACCTCATCCAAAACAAGTCTTACCTATAACTAATATTCCTCAAGAAGTTCAGAAATATCTGAGTCCAACAAAACATATTCAGAGTGATAACCCAGAGATTACTAAGATAGCAAAAGAAATTAATGAATCTTCCAAACCTAAAACAGAAGCCGAGTTGGTTGAAGCTGTATTAACCTGGATAAGAAGTAATCTAAGATATGGTGAACTTAACAAGGAAATTACTGATGCTTTAACAGCATTAAATCGTAAATCCTCGCAATGTGTTGGTTTTGCTCATCTCTCTACAGCCATTCTAAGAAATTCGGGGCTGCCTGTGCGAACAGTCCGAACTTATGCTTTGTGTTGTTGTGGCAAAACCCCAACTCATTTTACCCGTCACAGTCTTATTGAAGTTTATTATCCAGACGATAAGCAATGGATATTATACGACCCACAATCACCTGTTTCTCCCTCCCCTGCCCAAATCTATCTTTATTCAGATGCTGATTGGAACCAAAAGAAACACGATGAGTGTAAACCTTTCTGTTTAGATTCCAATACTCACATCGAGGTTATGACTTTAGAATAACAAACTGTTTATAAAATGTTTCGAGATATAAGCGGACATATATTTATCTTCTTATTTCATAATCTCCATAATAAATGTGATTTTCGTTGACAATGAGTCATTTGAAAATAAAGAATTTATAATGTTAAGCTGGAACATATAAAAAATTCCTTAATTTCACATTTTATTTTAAGTAATAGTTAGACTTTATTTCAGCATTTTGTGTCAACTAATCTAAGAAGGAGAGTCGTTATGAGCATCAAAAAACAATATCAGAAAAAAGGTAATATATGTAAAGTAACCTTTTCCCTACCTAAAGAAGCTGTGAAATCTGCCAAATCAGTTCATCTTGTTGGTGAATTTAATAATTGGAGTATTAGCAATACACCTATGAAAAAGCAAGAGAATGGGACGTTTACTGTTTCTCTTAATCTTGAGAAAGGCAGAGAATATCAATTTCGTTATCTAATCGACGGAACTACTTGGGAAAATGATTGGAATGCTGATAAATATGTTCCAAGTCCTTTTGGGAATTTTGATAACTCTGTAGTTGTTGTTTAATTTTTATGAAAACTTGTCATAAGTACTAAATTGGATATTGAGTATTAACAAAAAAATCTAATTGTACACTGATTATATTCTGTTATTATGATAAAATTTTTAGCATTTGATTAAAAACGGTTAAGTCCTATAGCACAACTCCAGTATTTTGTTGTATTCAAAGGGAACAAGAATGCTTTCATTTTACAGAACAAAAAATTGTCCGAGATGTGAGAAGATTCAGGAGATTCTTAGAAACCTTGTTATTGCTCATAGGGTTATGTTTGTCCAAAAAGAAGATGAAATATTAGAGACTTTGCCAGAACCGTTTAAATTACCCGTTCTAATTGACGATGATGCGGTTATTCAAGGAAGTGATGAAATTCTAAAACATTTAGAACGCCTCGAAGAATTTAAATCGCTCTGGGATCAATATCAGAGTGATGCTTGTTATTGTAATGAAGAGGAAAATCTTGAGTGACTTTATATGTATTGATTCATTTTAATGAAATTAGCGTAACTCAAAGCTTGTTAATTATTTATAGATACTCATTTCATTAATGCACTCTATTGTATAAATAAAAAATGCTCGGGTCATCATTAATATCTATGATCCGAGCACTACAAGAATATACTAAATTAATTAAGATCGCATCTTAGGATTTATATTATTTTTCGGATTTCTCAGTTTTTACAGCCTTCTCAACTTTTCCACCAGCTTTTTCAATGGCTTTCTCGACTTTTTCAGTGGCTTTTTCTACTTTTTCCGGTTTAGCTGGTTCAGCAGACTCTTTAGGTTTTATAGTTTGTCCAAACTTTTCAATCTCTTTGCCAAAATTTTCAAAGAGTTTGTTTATCTCATCAGCTTTTAATTCAGCCCCTTCAGATAGTTTAACTGATGCATCGCGTGCATCTTTGAGAACTACAGAAGTCCCTTCTTCAACTTTTTGTCCAGAGGTAATAATCCCTTGCTCTAAGTTGTTTGCGGCAGATCTTAAACTACGTGCTGCTATTCTTGACTCTTTCTTATCCCATCCTTCTTTGGCTCTGTCTAAGTCGCGACGAGAAAGTGCATAATACGCTTTGACAAATACTTCATCAAGTTTCTTTTCAGAATCAATAGCTCCCTTTTCTACTTCACCAGCAAGCTTTTCCAGTTCATTACCTGCATCTGCAAGTGTCTTCTTACTTTGCTCTGTTGCCCGCTCTGATTCCATCTTCAAAAAAGATGCAGCTCTTTTAATATCAGTAGCGGCTGCTGGCATATCTTTCTTCGTAAAGTTTTGTTTAGCTTGTTGGAATTGACGAGAAACTCCTCTTTCTACACCTGCGAACTCTCGTGCTCTTTGTTCTTTTGGTGTTTCTTTTGGTGTTTCCTTCATCGTTTCTTTTGCCTTAGGTTGTTCTTGAGCATAACTTAAAGTGATTCCTAATGCGACGAGTGCAATTATTAATGCTACTACTACACTCGGGGTAAATTTTCTCATAACAATACCTCCTTTGATTATATAATAGATTTTTTGAGAAATAATAAGACAGTTTCATTAATGCATAAATTATGCCACTCATTTTTGATAATTAAATAAAATCAATTTTGAGAGTATTATTATCTTATTTTACGACTTTATATATGGATATTTGTTATAGAATATTTGGTAATTAGAGTATTGGAATTATAGAAGTTAAATATCTCTGTTTAACAAGAAGATTTAAGATTATTTCTAAAATATATCACCAACTTCCATTATATTTTAAATGCAAAAATATTGAAAACTTGAAAATATATGGGTGTGACAAAAATGAATATTTCTATTAATTTTTAAGAAATTTATATGACAAAATGGCACGTTATTATCAAAATTAAAAATACTTTTTAAGGTTTGTTAATTTGAAATCTCGGTTCTTATATATCTTACTTCAAGAGATGATATTTTTATTTCTTTCAGGGTTCTTTGTTGAGTCATATAAATATTTTTATCAGCAGGTGGATACTTTATTTCTCCTGGATATGATATTAGATAATAATTTCCAGTAAATTTTTTGTTGTAAATTTCGTTCATTGGATAACCAAAAGGTAAGAATATAAAACCTGTTTTTTGTAACCCTTCTTCTAATAACTTCTGTGGTTCATATTTTGTATAATATAAACTCAAGTATTGAGCTCCTGTTATATAACCACTAAATATTATTCCATCAAATTTCTTACCATCACTATTAATAAATTCTAAAGCGTCTTTAATACCATATTGCCAATCAAATACCGAATAAGAAGGATAAAAGAAAAAAATCACAATTGTAAGATAAAGGATTGTCAGAATCGTAAGAAAAACAAAAATAGTTACGATATGTTTTTTAAAAGAATAAAGTTTATTATTATTTGAAAAGATATCTAACATGGAACAAAAACCAATTGCAGAAATAATATGAATCATAGGAAGAGCGAAGATAGAGCGAAGTGAATGTGGAATGCCTTCTTTTGTTAAACTACTCGCTATTGGGAAAATCAAAAACCAGCTTAAAAGTAGAATATCAAATTTCGCCCTTTTCTTAATAAGTTGCCATAATCCAAAAATTAAAAGAGGAAATTCAATGAAATTTAATTGACCCATACCAGGATATGAATGCCTTGATAATTCATCACCTTTTATAAATAAGAATACGGGTGAATAATGTGAGAGATAGTTTTTCAAAAATAAAATTATTAACTTAATCGGATTGTTTGATTCAGAAAAAACTGAGATACGATTATAACGTTCTCCCGCAAGAGATGGATTTTTCAATGTAAATATAATAATAGGTAAGATAAGTATTAGAAACAGAAACACAAATCCTATGAAAGATATTTTCTGCTTCAGTAAATCTTTAAAATAAATAATTAAAACTAAAAAGATAAAAATTGGAACAAGTAATCGACAAATATCATAAGAATAGAAGCAAAGGGCTAATGGAAATGCTGAAAGAACCAAATAGACAGGTTTTTTGTTAAGCCCTGATAGAAAAAAAATTAAAAATACAACGATAAAGAAAGGGACAAAAATGCCCTGCAGTGCCCATCGGCTGAATATTATGTGCCAGGGTGATATGGCTAAGAGAAAAGCACTTATATTTGCATAATCTCGACCATAAACCATTTTAATTAAAATATATGTTAGAAGAACAGTCAAGACACCGATTAACGCTGATGGCAACCTTGTCGAGAATTCATTTAATCCCAATATCCATACGAATGGAATATCAGTAACTTGATATATTGCTGAAGTGTAAACTCCAAATACTTCAATAAACAAAGAGAAAGGTTTAAATTGTGCTTCCAACCCGTTTTGTGTTATTTCAAAGGTGACATACTTACCTGTTTTAAGAATCGAGTAGGCATTATAACCTTTCTCAGCCTCATCTCTAAAGATTCCTGTGGGATTAGTGGAAAGATTTATAAATCTAAAACAAATGGATATAAATAGGATAACGACAATTAAATATTTGTTGTTAAGAACTTTATTGATAAGATTATTATTATTAATCTTCTCCATAAAATTTAAGTTCTTTGTTGGGATTGGATAGTTTCAATTCTTGAGCAAATTTATAAAATAAATTAACTCCTTTTATTTCCTCTTCAGTGAAATCATATTTGATGTTGTTCGTAAAATACTCTTTGCATTTTTCTTTTGTGAAACGATAATGACTATAAGATTCCTCTACGACTTCATCAATCCTATTTAATCCATATTCTTTTAACTCTAACAGTTGTTTATCAAGATTTTTGATTTTTATATCTTTTCTTGTCATCCACACCGCATAGATTAATGGAAGCCCTGTCCAGTTATACCATTCCTCACCTAAATCCAGGCATTTTAAACCATCAAATTTTAAATTAAGTGCATTATCACCAATCAACATAAAGGAATCAATATTCTTTATAGCTTCCTTTGCTGAAGTTAAAGTAAAATCTATAGTAATATATCTTGGTTTTATATTATATTTTTTCGAAAGTAGAATTCTTAATAAGTTTGATGATGTGCTTGAACTTATATCTAATCCGATAGTCTCGATTTTTCTTATGTCTTTTTCCATATAGAACAAAATGCTTCTGACTTTGCCTTTACTACCAATCCCGATACCTCTAATCATTCTGAAATTTTCATTTTTAAAATAATCAAAAACAGGAACCATTCCCACATCTATAACACCCATATTCAGGAGATCGCTCAAAGATGAAGGGATATGATATGAAATGGAAAAGTTGGTGAATTGATTTTTAATTGCTCCCCAGATTAGTGGTCTTAGATTCAAATACGGATACGAACCCAACTTTATCATTAGTTAAAATAATCCTTATCTTTGGATTTGATAAGAAAGAGTGAAAGGAAACAATACTCTTTATTTATCTGCTGAAGATTTTTGTTCTGAAGATTCAGGAATTGGTGATATCACTTTAGTATCATCTTTTTGAGATTGTGAGTTTCCTATCCCATCAGGATTAATGTCAAAAGGTATCTCTTTAATTAATTCAGACATTAACTTTTGTTTATTCTTATTATAATGAGATATCTCAGCTATTCTTTTTATATAATTTTTATCCCTTTCGAAATTATCTCCGTATGCGCTAATGACCTGATTAACTTTTATTATCCAATAACCATTTTGAGTTTCAATCACATTGCTATGCTCACCAATTTTTAGTTTTTTGAAAACAGACAAAAAAGGTTCGCTAAGAGAAGCTGTATCCATATAGCCCATATCGCCACCAGTCATTACTAATGTTGTATCAGTTGAATATTCCTTAGCTATTTTCGAGAAATCTTCACCCGATTTGAGCTTCTTTAATGCCTCTTCTGCCTTTTGTTTCTTCTCTTTCTTTTGATCATTAGTATCTTGTGGTGACATATCAATGACAAGAGCAAATAAATTTACTCTTTCCGGTCTTATAATAATATTTTTGTTTTCTTCATAGAATTTTTTCAGCGACTCGTCTGAAAGATCTAATGGAACCTGCTGAAGAACATATTTTTGAGCCTTGGCTATAGCTTGAATATCATTCTGGTCAAAAGACAATGTCTTAAGATATTCTTCAGTTGTGATGGATGGTGGCGTTTGAACTTTGAAATAATTCATAACATCATCAATATCATTCTTGTCAACTGTTACGCCTTTTTTATCAGCAGCGATAGTGAATAATTTTAATTCACCCCATACTTTTAAATACTCATTAATAATTTGTTTCTTATATAATTTGAATTGTTCAGGAGAAAGAACTTTTTCACTTTGTGCAATAGATTGCAGCAATTTCTCTTCAGCAGTTTTAAAATCAATTGTGAAATCCCCGACTTTACCTATAATAGTCTCAGGGGAAGGAAATTTTATCTCAGCAATAATCTGTTCTGGAGCTGATTCTCCCTTTGCTGGTTCTTTTTCCTTTTTCGCACAACTTATGAAAAGAAATATAATAAAGCAAACTAATGCAATGTAGATTACATTTTTAAGTTTAGATTTAATCATAAACTGTTCCTATCCAATTATTAAATAAAGTATGTTGAAATTAACAACCGAATATTCTTGATGTCAAGATATTTAGGGCTATGCAAATGATTTGAAATTGAGTTTATTTTTTGATAATAAAAATTGTTAACAATATAAAAGGAAGTTGTTGATTGTCAAAAAATCACTTGGAATAATTAGTCAATTAGAAATTTTTAAAATATAAACAAAAATGATTGATAAGAATAAAAATATTTATATCGGAACGGCAGGATGGTCTTATCCAGATTGGCAGGGAATTGTTTATCCAGAAAATATGAAAGCCTATGAGTATCTCCCCTATTTGAGTCGCTTCTTCAACACTGTTGAGATTAATAGTTCGTTTTATGCGATTCCTTCTGAAAAGACAGTTATAGGATGGATAAAAAAGATTAGGGAAAAAGAAAATTTTCTGTTCATTCTTAAATTATATCAAGGCTTCACACACCAAAGAGAAAAAATAAATTTAGAAGAAGTAAAAGCATTTAAAAATGCTGCGAAAATAATTTTAGATGAAGGAAGATTAGGAGGAGTCCTTGTCCAATTTCCCTGGTCTTTCAAACCAGCGGAGAAAGAGATTGATTATTTGAAAAATTTATTTGAGAATTTTTATGATTTAAGGATTTTTCTCGAAATCAGAAATCGTTTATGGCTCCAAGAGTCTTTTTTTAAGTTACTTAATGAATATGAAGTTACATTATGCAACATTGACCAACCTGTATTCAATAACTCCATAAAACTCCATGATTACCAATCTGATAGTAAAGATATGGTATCAGCAGAAACAAAGCTCGCTTATGTACGTCTTCACGGAAGAAATAAGGAAAATTGGTTTAAAGAAGATGCTGGGAGAGATGAACGTTATGATTACCTATACAGTGAAGAAGAAATAAATGAGATTGTTCGGCTTTTAAACGAAATATTGAAAAAAGCAAAAGAAACATTTGTCATAACGAACAATCATTTTCAAGGAAAGGCGGTTTGTAATGCCTTACAAATAGCTTCAAAGTTATTTGAAAATAAAATTGATGTTCCAGAGAATATCTTTAAGAAATTCCCCCAATTAAAAAATATTGCAAAAAATCAAAACAAGGACGATAAAGAGTATAAAGATTCATTTTTTTAATGTTTTTATAATGGAGATTTGATTTCGTGTTAAAGAAGTTAAAAGAATACACTGGTGTTATACATATCCATACGAATTATTCCGATGGCTTTGTAAAACTAAAAACTATTGCGAAGATTGCCAATAAAATCGGACTCGATTATGTCATAATCACAGACCATAATGATTTTAGCCATTATCTTGAAGGCTCTGAAGGCTGGTATGGTCGGTCACTTATCAGCATCGGGAAAGAAATTACACTCAAGACAGGTCACTGTCTTGCCATAGACATAAATCGTCAGATACAATATAACGGTAATAATTTGCAGCATTATATTGACCAGATAAATAAACAAAATGGGATGAGTTTTATTGCGCATCCTCATTTATCCGATAGGATTGAATTTAAAATTAAGAAGTGTAGCTGGACAGATTGGACTGTAAAGGATTTTACAGGAATCGAAGTCTGGTCATATATGCACGATTGGATTGATAAGACGAATATCTTTAATTTTGTTTATAATATATTCAAACCAGATAAACTTATCGATGGACCATTTAAAGAAACAATAAAAAAATGGGATGAGCTGTGTCAGACAAGAAAAGTTGTAGGAATTGGAGGACTCGATGCCCATTCCATTCCGATTTTACCAATTTTTAATCTAAAAGTTTTCCCTTATAAAGATTTGTTTCAAAAAGTAAGAACGCATATTTTATCCGAACCTTTTACAAATAATTTTACTGAAGATAAAAAGATAATAATGAAATCCATTAGAAATGGGCATTGCTTCTTTGCGAATGATTACGAGAGCGATTCATCTGGATTCGGATTCTGGCTTGAAAATGATAAGAATGACATATTAGCGATTATGGGTGATGAAGTAAAATTTTGCCTCAATTCTATTATCAAGATTAAATCACCCATTCATAGTGAGATTAGACTCATTAAAGATGGAAAGAAAATATTTTTCTTACATAATAATTATTGTGAATATAAAGTTGATGAATATGGTGTCTATAGAGTGGAAGTTCGACATAAAAATAGGAAGTGGATTTATTCCAACCCAATTTATATAAGGAAATAATTAGATGTAGGGAACGCATATATGCGTTCCTTAAAAAGTAATTGATTGTCATTCTTAGCGAAGCGAAGAATCTCGTTTTTAAGCGAGGAATAAAAGACGAGATTGCCACGCCTGTCTTCGACAGGCTTGCAATGACACAGTATGGCAAAGTGTCATTACAAGCTGTCTTATCGCAAAGCAATCTCGTTTTTGGAACTTTATAAATGTTTATAACAAAATGAGGACCATCCTGAAAAAGCTCTTTCAGACTAAAAGTGAAGTCATACTCTTTCTTTTATTATTTGTCACCTTCTCATATTTTTTCCATCTTGAACCCGGTTGGAATGTTAATAGCAGAATTGATTTGACGTATGCAATTGTTGATGAACTTTCTTTTTCCATTGATGCCTACCATAATAAACCAGGCTTCGATACAGGGGATAAAGCCTATAACCCTCATACAGGTCATTTTTATTCCGATAAAAATATTGGATTATCTCTTCTTGGAATAATTCCTTACTTCCTGCTTAAAATTATTACATTCCCCTTCGGAATCGAAACAAAACCCTTAATTTCTCGATATATCCTTACAATTTTCTCAGTGTCACTTCTTTCAGCATATTTAGGTGTAATTATAAAACGTTTACTAAAACTATTTGGAGCAAAAGAAAAAGAAGCATTTATTCTCGCTATTTTCTTTTCACTTGGAACATTATGTTTACCATATTCCACAATTTTTTATCCCTATCAACCATCTCTATTATTTTTTACCAGTGCCTTATATATTTTAGTAAGTGGGAAATTTAAGGGTAATTTAGATAATATTAAATTCTTTCTCCCTGGCTTTTTATGCGGATTAGCAATGCTTTTTGAATATACTTGTGGAATTATCGTTGTAATAATTTGGGTTTATTTATTATTAAACTTAAAGAATAAACAAAAAATAATTGTGTTTTCATTAGCCATACTGATTCCTCTAATAATTTTTTTTGTTTACAACTACATCTGTTTCGGAACTCCTTTTACAATCCCATATAAGTTTTTGCATTGGGATTTTTTCAGAGAATCAATGTCACGTGGATTTATGGGAATCACAGGATTTCGATTACCTGCTCTCTATTATATCACTATTCATCCGTATAAAGGGATTTTCTTTTTTTCACCAATATTAATTTTAGTATTTTATGGATCATATTTATTATTAAAGGACAGGAAATACAGGATAGAAGCCATAATCAGCCTGATAATCATTATTTTCTATTTATTATTCAACGCCTCTTATTATATGTGGTGGGGAGGCTGGTCAGCAGGTGCAAGACATCTTATCCCGATGCTTCCTTTTGCGTTTATACTTTTAACACCAGTAATTAAAAAGGCTAAAACTCTTCTAATTATTCTTGGAGTAATATCAATCATATTTGCATTAATTCCGACAATAGTTGACCCACAACCTAAACAACTCTATCCCACTATAGAACTACTCTATCCAAGATTTGAATATAACTACATAAGTCCATTTTTTGAAGAAGGTACAAAACAATTATTACGAGGAAACGTAGCCTATAATGCGGGGAAATTAATTGGTTTGAAAAGACTTTATTCTTTAATGCCATTATTTGTACTCGATATTCTCTTCATTATTTTATTATTCAAGTCTATTAAATCTCAGGAATCTGAATTATCATAATCTTTCCACAACTTTCTGATAACTTTATTCACTATTTCATAATTAAATCCTTTTCTGATAAGAAAATCATTAATGCTTTTTATTATTTTCTGCCTTTCTTTATGCTTTATTGTTTTCAATTTTTTTTCAGAAAGATTAAATGCCGTTTTGAGTTCCTCCCCTTCTTTAAATAGATTATTCAAAAGGATTTTAGCTTTTTCGATTTTGATTCCTCTCTTTATTAATTTAGTGATAATGACATTATACCCGGCTTTTCCTTTTCTGATAAGTTCTGAAGCATATTGCCTGGCATACTCATCATCATTAATTAGTCCCAGATTCTCAATCTCTTTAATTATTTTCTTAATAACTTCTCCTTCAGTATTTTTCTTTTTTAGATACTTCGTAATTTCAAAGCTTGTTCGTGGTTTATAGGAAAGATATTTTAAAGTAAGGGATTTTGCGTATTCAAATTTTTCAGTCTCTAAGATTTCAGAAAGTTCATTTTGGTTTATTTGCTTACCCTTGAACAGATTTAATTTCAGAATTAACTCTTGAGATACACCTTTAAAGAATTCCCCATCGAGAAATATAGAAAGCCTTTTTTTATTTTTTTTCTGTTCTTCAATTGCTGTGATAATAGGCATATCAATAACCTTATATTATGTTGACAAAATATATACTAATCTTTAAAAGATGAAACTCAAATATTATTTTTAATGTAGGGGGACGCATATATGCGTCCCCCAGAAGGTTTTGTAGGGAACGGTTTTAAACCATTCCCTACATTATCCAAAGCGGTAGCAAGCTGCTACAATTTAAAGAGATTCTTCGCTTCGCTCAGAATGACAAATTATAAAAATGTTTAGAACACTAAATAAATTAGAAAAATCAATTTTATTTCTCGCAATATTTTTCTCCTTCATTATTTCCTTTTATAGATGGAGTCTTGCTATACATAAAGAAACCGTGTTAACCGTTTATCCTGAGTGGAACTTCAATGGTTATATCCTCTATGACGGCTATGGTAATTATGCGGAACACATATATAATTTTATCATAAATCCTTCAAGCGATTCCTATAATAATCTAAAAGATTTTATCAGTCATTACATCCATTCTTCAAGACCCATTTATCCGATAATTGTCGCTCTTTTTAATATTTTAGTTAGAGATATTTTAATCAGCTCAATTATTGTCAACACAATTGCCTGTTTGTTATGCATATATATAGTAAATATTATTCTCACAACGCATTTTCCATACCAAGGGAGAGATTTGTTTTTTATTAATTTGTTATTTATATCTCACATTAGTATTGTTGGAATGCTTGGCAGACCGATGACCGATGGTCTTGCTCTTTTCTTACTTTTATTATCCATTCACTTAGCATATTTGTATTGTCAGAATTTCAAACCACTTCATTTGTTCTCTTTAATAATTACTTTAGTTATTGCAATTTTTACTAAGTCCGTCCTTTTTATGTTAGCTATTACAATTCCTATCTCAATAACACTTGCCAACAGAAAAGATTTGAAAAGAGATATTTTTAGTTTTATTTATTTTTGTATCATTCCACTCTGTCTTTTCATTCTTTTGCTAATAGTCCTGAAGAAATTTTATCCGAATCAGGCAACACTTGTTTTTCTTTCTAATTGTATTGAAGGAGCGATGCATTTTAGCTTTGAACCTCAATGGTTAAAATATTTTATTAAAGCGGCTCTGTTATTTCTTGCTGTTTCTCTTCAAATTTATCCCCTTTTTATTTTGTTTAACAAAGAATTGTTTAAGTTGAAATACAATTTGCACCTTTTCTGGATGATTATTTACATTGTTCAAAGGTTCATATTTGCAGGATTCAATTTATCCTATTCTCGTGGACGCTATGGAATTCCCTTAGTAGCTGGAGCCATAATTCTCGCCTATCCGATTATGAAGAAATATCTGGATAAAAAATGGGGTCAGGCAATGGTTTATGGATTGGTAATTCTCAATTACTTTATCTGGATAATATTGATAATAGAAAAGAAATGATTATGATTTTGATTTTTTAAATATTTCTTTATTTTGATAATTTAATAAATTATATAGTCCCTGAATCAAAACAGTTCTCCCCATAGGATAGACTTTGCAATATTTACTAAGTGTTTTGATGAAACATATATTTTCACAAAAACCACCAGATAAATATAACTTTTTAGGTTCTCCAACGAGATAAAATATATTTCTAACCACACCGTGAATGAACATCGAGACACCTTTCTCAGGTTCATAGCCCTGTGAGATTAATTCGAGAATTCTCTCAATTCCAAAGACTCCACAAGTAACAGGCACCCAGGATTCGGAAGGTTCTAATGCGTTAAAGTCAACATCATAATAATGACCTAAAAGTTCAACAGTCGCACCAGTAGACGACCCACAGGCAAGATTCCAATCTATCTTGGCAATTTTTCTATTTTTGAATACTATATATTTAGTATCCCTACTTCCCACATCAACGATGGTAAAATTATCATCAGAAATCAGCGATAAAGCACCTTCAGCAAGCGCAATTAATTCATTTTCATGCCGTTTTGATTTTGATTTGCCAGAATGTCCCGTGGCGAAATCAAAAACAAAATTATTATTTTTGATAATGTCTTTTGTCTGGACGATTTGTAATTCATTCGTATCAGAATTCCAAATCTTTGCCCAGCAACTTCCACAATCTGCAAGTAGCATTTTTCCCTCATAAAATAAAAATCTGACAGGATTAACAGGATATACAGGATAAATTGTTAAAACTATCAATTTTAAACGGACAACTGACAATAAAAAATTAAAAAACGAGATTCTTCGCTTTGCTCAGAATGACACAACACAAATTTAAAACTGTATGAAACCACAGAGAACGCAAAGTAGTCGCAAAGAACCGCAAAGATTTTTATGAAGTAATGCGACATTTATGTTGCAATGTTAAATGCGAGATAAATCTCGCACCACAATGCCTTCTCTGAGAACTGTGCGGTTAGATTTTCAATTAATTGTCGGTTATCCGTTTTGCATTTTAAACTTAATTAATCTTGTTTATCTTGTCAATCCTGTCAAAAAACTTATTTTAGCTTTACATTATCCGAGTCTGATAAAAGCCTCGATTTTAGCCAATACGCTTTGTGTAGCAGGTCCATCACAATCAATGAACAATCCTCGATATTTTTCTGCAAGATATTTTGCCAGTTGTTGTTTACCACAAAATGTTTGTGTAAAAAAAGCAATAGGGATATCAGGGTCGACATAACATTCGAGTTCCAAGTCGGCAGGTCTCTGTGCTTCCACACATCTCGTCCAGCCGAATACGTGTGTTGTATTCGGGAATATTTTGAGTAAATTTAAATCATATGGAGGCACACCCCAATAACCATGAGTCGGGTTACATTGCTCATACTCATTATTATCTTCAAGAAAAACAGTCTTCATAATTCTTTTTACTTTTTCATCTAGAGGTAAATTTGAAGTGCATATTCTCAATGAATGTGGAGAATTAGTTAAATCATTATTTCTTACTTCTACTACATCAAATCCCATATCCTTAAGTAAATAAGCTGCGAAACGTCCTTGGTCGCATTTATCTTCACCAACAGCAGCAATAATTAATTTCAGTTTGTCACGAAGAGCAATCGAATTATCTATGATATTTTTTATAATTCTACAATATGCGTGTGGTAATGTTTTGCTATCAGGACTCCCAAGGTCTTCATCTAAATCAATAAAATCAAGATTATATTTTTGTTTATAAATCTGCATAATATTTTTAGGAGGGCATCCATAAAAACCGATATATTTTCCCATAAATATTTTCTTTCAATAATAAAAGTTACACATTATTACATTATATTAATTATTACTTTGTCAATATATTGAATAAGGGGCGGGTATGTCTGACCCTTACAATATTCTTTACCTTGACAGTTGAAGAATTATAGATAAATTACTTTTATAATTATTATTAATAAAACCTTTTGATAAAAAGGGTTATTAAAAATGAATGGGACAAAAAAGTTAATCATATATATTTTATCACTATTTTTTGTAATGCTTTTTTTCTCCTGTAGATCAAAAGAAGAAAAACCTCCAGAAATTAACATACAAAATTATCCGCAAATCACGATTGATTTTTGGGATTTTGAAAGAGACAAAGCTACTGAAACTTGGCTTCAGAATGCTTTTAGAAGTTATGAAACAAACAATCCAGGAGTGAAAATCAGATACAAGAATTTAAAGTATGATAAAGGATTTGAAGAACTCGACAGAGTGGTTATATCAGGTACTCCACCTGACATTGCGGGAAATGCCCTTAAATTCTTTTATGTCGAGCATAATTTTATTGAACCTCTCAACAGTTTCTTAAAGCAAGAGGAAATAGATGATTTTTATGGACCTGCCTTAGGCGCCTGTAGATACAAAGGTAAAATTTATGCATTGCCCTGGTATACAACTGCCTATATTATGTTTTTAAATCTTAATCTATTTGAAGAGAGAAAAGTTGAACCACCTCAGAACGGTAAATGGAGTTTCGATGAATTCATAGAGAAAATTAGCAACCTGACATTTGATAGAAATGGTGATGAGCAAACTGACGTTTATGGAATAGGATATAATTTTCAAGTTCATGATTTTACACCCTGGGGATTTATATACAGCGAAGGAGCAAGGATACTTGATAAAGATACTGAAACCTGTATAATTAATTCTGCAGAGGCGATTAGAGGGGTTATGCGACTTGTTGAAATGCAAAGTATTTATAAGGTAACATTGCCCACGCCAACAGAATTAAACCTGAAGGATGTGTGGGAAAGTTTTATTTATCAAAGAAATACAGCGGTTACCTGTGAACCTTGCTGGTATGTGAATATACTAAATACCTATAATGAAGAATTAAAAGGAAATAATAAGAAATTCAAAAAGGAAAAACAATTAGATAAAATAATTCCGCTTCTCAATTTTTCTGTTGCAACATTTCCAACGGGTTCAAGCGGTATTATTCAATTAGCATCAGCAGGTGTAGGAAATTTTATTTTATTTAAACAAACGGATTCTTACAAACGAGAGAAGTGTATTAACTTAATAAAATTTATTATTAGTCCAGAAAAACAAAGAGAGGCTCTGCCATTAACTGGTTTATCACCTTCAAGAAAATCAGCTGGATTCTTGTATAATGACGACCCTATTATGAGTCCTATTCAACAATATATTCCTTATGCCCTTCCTTCTCCCCTGCATCCGGATTGGGAAAAAATTGATGCGATTGTGAATGGGGAGTTAAGAAGAATTTTAAAAGAAACAAAATACGATGAAAAAGGACGTAAAGTCCCTCTCGGAATTCCAGAAGTTACTGATATTTTAGCTTATTCGAAAATAAAAATAGACGTTTTACTTGAGGAACTAAGAAAAAAAGAAATTGAAGAAAGACTTGAAAGGCAAAAGACTTCTAATTAGAGATATCAGAAATAGTAGGGAACAGGCATGCCTATTCCCTACAAATCAATTAGATTTAATGATGTGGTGCGAGCTTTAGCTCGCATATTGTTGCGACATAAATGTCGCACCACAATTTTTCAGAATACTCAATCATCAAATTATATAATGGATAACAACGATAAAAATAATTCTCAACCTGTAATGAAAAGTAGCAAATCTCTCATCATTTTATTTTTTTACTACTTAGTATTATTTATTGTTCTATTCCTCTTAATTACCGTAATAAGTTACTTTCTTATTAAAAATTTTATTAAAGGCAACCAAGTAGAAGTCCCCAATATCTGCGGAATAACTACTTATGAGGCTTTAGAAAAATTAAAACCTCTAAAATTATACCTCCAGCTTGATAAACGAGTATTTGATGATTATTATGAACAGGGCTTCATCACAATGCAATATCCTTTACCAAAAACACGTGTGAAGATTAATAGTGTCATAAATGTTAATATTAGTACAGGCAGTGAATATGCTATAGTTCCAGATGTTCGAAACAAAGATACAATATCTGCTGGAGTGATGCTAAGAAAAACCAGACTCAATATGGGTGATATAGCCTATTATTATTCTAATGATATTCCCAAAGATCAAATTATTTCACAATTCCCATTACCCGGTGGAAAAGAGAAATTGGACAGGAAAGTTAATCTCTTGATTAGTTCTGGACCTGAGGTTGAATATTATGCAATGCCTCAATTAAAACTAAAGACATTGGAAGAAATAAAATTAATCTTAAATACTTATGGTTTAGTTTTGGGCAATATAAATAGAAATCGAAATGAGCAAGTTGAGGAAGGACTTATTTATGAGCAGTTGCCACCAGCAGGAATAAAAGTAGCCAGAGGTGAAAAAATTAGTGTTACAGTCTCATCAGGATTTTATGGAAGCCCATAACGCTTATCAAATGTGGCGGTTTGATTTATCAAACAATATGTCGCTCTAAATGCAATCACCTTTAAACAAACTAAGTGAAAGGAAACAGACAGAAGTTAATGAAACGGGCAAAAGTGCAAAGACAATCTAAAAAAGAAAAAAGATTTATTCTTGCACCTTCCATACTATCCGCCAATTTTGGGAACTTAAACAATACACTTGAGAGAATAGAAAAGGCTGGATGTAAATGGGTACATATAGATGTGATGGATGGTCATTTTGTTCCTAATATTACATTGGGTCCAGATATCATTAGTTCGTTGAGAAAAAACTCTGGATTATTTTTTGACGTTCATCTAATGATAGAAGACCCTTTGAAATATGCACAAGCTTTTGCAGATGCTGGTGCAAACCAGATTGGCTTCCATAGAGAAATATATAATAGAAATTTAAAAAGAATTACATTGATGATAAAATCAATTGCAAAAAAAGTGTCAATAGCAGTTAAACCTGAAACACCTATTGATTCATTAATCAACGTTTTGCCTATAGTTGATATGGTGCTTGTTATGACGGTAGAACCAGGATTTGGTGGACAAAAATTACTGACTCCTACGATAAATAAAGTTAGAGAATTAAGTCTTCTGAAAGAAAAGATGGGTCTGGATTTTTTAATTGCTGTAGATGGTGGAATAAATGATAAAAATATTTTGTGTGTTTATACTGCGGGGGCTGATGTTATTGTAGCAGGTTCATCAGTTTTTGAAAAAGATAAAATCGAAGAAAATATAAAGAAATTATATGAGGCTGTTAATAAACAAATCCTTTACAAATGACCCACATCATTAAATTGCACTTTCAGTAATTTTTGATACCATTTAAAAGCACTTTCTGAATTAGCAATGTAACGATTCTCACAATAACAACACAAAATATTATTAAAATTATTTTTAGAAAACAACAAATGAGCAAAAAAAGTAATACAATCATAGCCATTGTTGGAAGACCAAACGTTGGTAAGTCCACTTTATTTAACAGGATAATTGGTAAAAGAAAAGCAGTTGTCTTTGATGAGCCTGGATTAACACGAGATAGGAATTATGCTCACGCTGAATGGGATAATAAAGAGTTTATTCTGATAGATACAGGTGGATATGAGCCTACTTCCACCGATAATTATTTTGCAGAGATACGTGAACAAGCTAACATCGCTATTGAGGAAGCTGATTTGATAATTTTTATCACTGACGGTAAAGAAGGCATAAATCCTATTGATTTAGATGTAGCCAAGATAATTAGAATATCACAAAAACCTTCATTTCTTGTTGTGAATAAAGTCGATAATGAAAAAGATAAAGCTAATGCTTCCGAATTTTATCGACTTGGTTTTGAGAAATCATATTTTATTTCAGCATCACATGGGATTGGTTTATCAGATTTACTTGATGATATCACTGTTAGTATTCCTGAAAAGAAAGAAGAAATTGCAGCAGTTAAGGAAGGTATAAAGGTGGCAATTGTCGGAAGACAAAATGTAGGTAAATCTACACTTTTAAATACAATAGTAGGAACAAAGAGAGTTATTACAAGCGATATTCCCGGAACAACTCGTGACCCTATTGACACCGAAGTCATAGTTGACAGAAAAAAATATATCCTGATAGACACAGCAGGTATACGTAGAAGAGGAAAAGTAGAAATTGGAATTGAAAAATTAACTGTTGTATCAGCAATAATGAGTATGGAACGAAGCGATATAGTTCTATTTCTCTTGGATTCTTCAGAAGAAATTGCACAACAAGATGCACATATCGGAGGATATGTATTTGAATCCTATAAACCTTGCATCATTATTCTGAATAAATGGGATAAGGTTGAAAAAGATAATAAAACATATAATAAATTCAAATCCGAAGTCGATGAAAGCTTGAAATTTATAAATTATTCGCCATTTCTGACAATATCTGCATTAACAGGTCAACGAGTTTCACGCATCTTTAAAATGATAGATGAATTATACGCTCAATATACAAAAAGAATAAATACATCAGAAATTAATAATATATTCGAACAGATTATAAAAAATTATCCGCCACCTGCATTTAAAGGTAGAGAATTGAAGCTTAATTACATAACTCAAGTTGCTGTTGCACCCCCTACATTTGCATTGTTTGTTAATAATAAAAGGCTCATACATTTCTCATACATTCGATATATTATGAATCAATTAAGAGAGAAATGTGGATTCACCAATATACCGATTAGAATATTAGTTAGAGAAAAAAGAAAATGATTATTCTTCTTATTTCAATTTTAGCAGGATATTTAATAGGCGCAATTCCCACGAGCTATATCCTCGTCAAGATAAAAACAGGTAAGGACATAAGACGGTTAGGAAGCGGAAATCCTGGGGCAACAAATGTGGGAAGAATACTCGGGAAAAAATGGGGAATTTTAGTTTTATTCTTTGATATGATTAAAGGATTTTTACCTGTATGGGGAATTTTTTATCTTGTATTTTATATCAAACCAGATAATTTATTATTTTCAAAACCAATCATTGAGAGTAAAGAAATATTTAAAACCTGCATAGGATTATCAGCAATCACTGGTCATATCTTTCCTTTATACTTGGATTTTAAAGGAGGTAAAGGGGTTGCTACAACTCTGGGAGTTTTTCTTGCCCTTGTTCCAATTCCCTTGTTAATTACCGCTTTAATTATGATTATAATAATATCACTAACAGGTTATATTTCAGTTGGTTCAATCGCAGGAGCAATAATTTTACCTGTCATTCTTATTCTCAAACAATCACACATAGTATATATTATTTTGGGAATAATGATCAGCCTATTGATAATATACCGACACATATCCAATATAAAAAGATTACTCATACATACAGAATCTAAGTTTTCGATTAAAAAATAACAACTCAGTTTATTTACGGAATTTTCTATCTGATGAAATGTTTTTAGAATGAATTTGAACCAAATAAATATTGATTCTCTATTTTGATTTAAATAAAAAAAACATTCATTAAATAAAGAGGAGTAAAAACAATGACTACAATTACAAGTCCAAGTTATACTATCACTATGAGATTAGAAATACAAAATCAGCCAGGTATGTTTGCTAAAGTCGCAAACGCTATTGGAAAGAAAAAAGGCAATCTCGGAGCAATCGATATTGTTCAAGTTCAAAAAGATACCCTAATCAGAGATGTTACTGTATATGCCAGAGATGAAGACCATAGCCAGGCTATTATAGATAGTGTCAAAAAGATTAAAGGCATAAAATTAATCAGTGTTTCAGACCGTGTTTTTTTAATGCATCTTGGCGGAAAAATATCAATAAAAACAAAAGTCCCTTTAACCACAAGAAATTCACTCTCAATGGCATATACGCCAGGCGTTGCAAGAGTGTGTATGGCAATTGCCGAAAACAAGAAAAAAGCTCATGTTTTAACGATTAAGAAAAATTCTGTCGCAATTGTTACAGATGGCACAGCAGTTTTAGGACTTGGTGATATTGGACCAGAAGCAGCAATGCCGGTTATGGAAGGAAAGGCAATGTTGTTTAAAGAATTTGGTGATGTGGACGCTTATCCAATTTGCCTTGATACAAAAGACACTGAAGAGATAATCAAAACTGTAAAATATATCTCACCGGGATTTGGGGGAATTAATCTTGAGGATATATCTGCACCAAGATGTTTCACAATCGAGGAGCGATTAAAAAAAGAACTTAATATACCAGTGTTTCATGATGACCAGCACGGAACAGCGGTTGTAGTTCTGGCAGCTTTAATAAATGCTCTAAAGATTGTTAATAAAAAAATGAAAGATATTAAAATTGTTATTTCCGGTGTGGGAGCAGCAGGCGTTGCTTGTACCAAGGTTTTGCTTTCCATCGGTGTTAAAGAAATTATTGGGGTCGATACAACTGGCATTATATATAAAGGGAGAACAGAAGGGATGAATTTTATGAAGGATTGGTTTGCTGAGCATACAAACACTAAAAAAGTAAAAGGAAGTCTTAAAGATGCATTACATAAAGCCGATGTTTTTATAGGAGTATCAGCACCTGGATTATTAAAAGGTAAAGATTTGACTGTGATGAAAAAAGATCCTATTATATTTGCAATGGCAAACCCAATTCCTGAAATTATGCCTGAAGAAGCAGCACCCTATGCAAGAATAATTGCCACAGGCAGAAGCGATTATCCAAATCAAGTGAATAATGTTTTATGTTTCCCTGGAATGTTTAGAGGCGCATTAGATGTAAGAGCAAGAGATATAAACGAAGAAATGAAAATTGCTGCCGCTTATGCAATAGCAAATACGATTAAGGATTCAGAATTATCAGAAGAATATATTATACCAAGTGTATTCAATAAAAAGGTTTTTCAATCAGTCGCTTCTGCAGTAGCAAAAGCCGCTATTTCTTCAGGTATTGCACATAGAACAAGAATAAGTCTGGATTTTTATGAATATTAATTTCTAATCAAGAATTGAGAATATTTTCAGACACGAATTACACGAATCAACACAAATAGAAATTAAATTTATAATAAATGAAAATATCAATTAGTATAAATTAGTGAAATTAATGGTTTAATTATTAATTTTTCTATGTTACAATTTTAATCTATTCAAAAAGGGAGATAACTTAATGAAAGTCTTAATCACAGGTATAACAGGTTTTGCTGGGAGTCATCTTGCAGAATATTTATTAAAACTTGGAGGAATAGAAGTATATGGAACAAGACGATGGCGGAGTCGGATGGAAAATATTCATCATATAAAAGACAAGATAAAATTTGTGGAATGCGATTTACGCGATTATTCCTCAATGATTAGAGCTATAGAGCAAACAAAGCCTGATAGAATTTTTCATCTTGCGGCTCAATCATTTGTCCCGACCTCCTGGATAGTGCCATCCGACACTATAACAACTAATATCAATGGAAATCTTTATCTATTCGAAGCTTGTCGAGAAGCAGGAATCAATCCACTCATTCAAATAGCTTGCTCAAGCGAAGAATATGGAATGGTGTATGAGAATGAAGTCCCAATAAAAGAGACGAATCCTCTAAGACCGCTGAGTCCTTATGCTGTTAGTAAAGTTGGACAAGATATGCTTAGCTATCAGTATTATCAAAGTTATAAAATACCGATAATTAGAACACGAGGTTTTAATCACTCTGGACCTCGAAGACCGAGTATTTTTGTTTGTTCTGATTTTGCACGACAAATTGTTGATATTGAAAAAGGGATGCGGAAACCAATTATTTATGTTGGGAATTTAGATGCGGTTAGAGACTTTACTGATGTTAGAGATATGGTCAAAGCTTATTGGTTAGCCTTAGAAAAAGGTGAACCGGGAGAGGTGTACAATATATGCACCAAAAAAGGGTATAAGATAAAAGAACTTCTTAATATGCTTTTATCTCTGGGTAAGGTGAAAGTTGAAATTAGAGAAGATTCGTCTCGATTAAGACCATCGGATGTTCCTTTACTCATAGGAGATAACTCCAAATTCATTAAGAGAACAGGTTGGAAACCTGAGATCCCATTTGAAAAAACTCTTGAAGACCTTCTTGATTACTGGAGAAGTCGTGAAAGTGGCGTCTGTCCTAATTCTGAATATGATTATTGAAAGAATATTGTAACCACGAATTACACGAATCAACACGAATAGAAAATTAGGAAAATGTAGGGGCGGGGTCACCCCACCCTTATATACGGACAAGGAAACTTCTCCCCTACAAATCCAAAATATTTATTAGTATAAATTCGTGTAATTCGTGGTTTCATACTTATTTTTTGTTTTAAATTTTTTTCTAATGGACTTCAAATGAAAGTTTCGCTTATTACAGGGGCTTCGGGTTTTGCTGGTGGTCATCTAACACGATTGTTATTACATAATAATCACGATGTCTTTGCTACTTATCAGAATGATGTTGATAAATCTACCGTGGATAGCGATTTGTCTGAAGCTAAATGGAAAGAGTTGAATTTATTTGATAAAGTTAGCCTGATAAAATTATTAAAGGAATCGAAACCTGATTGCATTTTTCATTTAAGTGGTCAAAGCAACGTTCCACTATCCTGGGAATATCCGATTGAAACTTACAATGTGAATTTTTTCGGGACAATGAATTTACTTGACGCAATAATTGAATCTGGAATAGACCCAAAGATTCTTGTTATCTGTTCTGGCGATGAATATGGTAATGTTCCAGTTACGAGACAACCTATCAAAGAAGAAGAACCCCTGAAGCCGATAAATCCTTATGCTGTGAGCAAAGTTTGTCAGGATATGGTGGCATATCAATATTTTATAAGTAAGAATTTGAAAATAATTCGGGTTAGACCTTTTCCCCATATTGGAATGGGTCAAAGACCGATCTTTGCCACACCAAATTTTGCTCGTCAAATTGCTCTGATTGAATCTGGAAAGATGGAACCTGTCATAAAAGTTGGAAATCTAAAAGCGGTGAGAGATTATACAGACGTCCGAGATATTGCTAAGGCTTATTTGCTGGCGATTGAGAAATGTGATATTGGCGAAGTGTATAATATTTCTTCAAGTAGAGGTGTTGTAATAAATGACGTACTCGACAAATTAATTTCTATGTCAAAAAAAGATGTTAAGATTCAGATTGACCAGACTTTGCTCAGACCCGTTGATATACCGTATCTGGTTGGTGATTGTTCAAAATTCAAGAACAAAACCGGATGGACACCACAAATAAAATTAGAAGAAACGCTTCAGGATTTATTAGATTTCTGGCGTTTTAAGGTTTCAAGCTGATCTTTTATCTTTTCATACATTTCATAATCAAATTGCGACGGTTCTTTTTTATACACCTGAATATCGCCGAGCATCCCTGGAAAAGTTTTGACAAGCTTAAAATTATTTTTAACGTGTCTATCAATAAAATCGGGAATTGGTCCCCACGTAACATACCATATTCTTTTGGGTTGATAAACTTCATACATAAAATCCTCTTCATAAATGCAATCGACTACGAGTCTTACATTTTTGGAATAATCTGTAACATATTGCAATAGACCAAGTGGAGACCAGAAGGCTCCTGCAATGACCGTATCACCATCCTTAACATTTTCCTCAATATATCTTGCAACGCCTTTCCAATCCTGTTTCTCACTCTTATAATATCCATAAATCTCAGGTGAGTTAAATGAAACAAATGTTATTAATAAAATAAGAATAGCGAAAATATATCCTGTATTTCTTAAGACACTATTATTGATGATTTTTTTAATCATTAGTAATAGATAATAAACACTTATTGAGCATAAGCTTAAATAAACAATCATCTCATAAGATAAATAACGTGGTGGAAAGAACCAGCCTGCATTTGTAATTAGTAGTATAATTAATGGAACAATTATAAATATTATTGAGAATAGAAATAAATCTCGATGTTTAAAGAATGAAAAAATTAAGCCAGTGATAAACAAAATAAGATAAATCCATTTTAGATTTTTGCTGCCAAACTCATCCAACAAATTATTAAAGTACGCATAATCGAATTTTGTTGTAAATGGATTATAACCAGGACCTCTTACAATCTCGTCTCCCTGAATAGGTGCCTTCTGTTGTGGAGTTCCTTTGATAACTCCATATTGGTCAAGAATTTTTAATAATACACCTTGCGTCTTGGTGTTCTCAATGTCTTTGGGAGAATAAATTAACCAGGGTAAATAAATTAAAAACATTATCAAACCACTTAAAATTACCCTGTTCATCACTTTTAATACAACTTTAAAATCTTTTTCTGAGAAATATCTGAGTAATACTTTTAAGAAAATATAACCATATTGAGCAACAATAATGAATATTCCAAAATAACTAATATATGCATTTGCTACATTAAATAGTGCAAAGAAAATCCAATTCCAGATTGAATGATGCCGATTCTTTAAGTCTCCATTCAGACTTCTCAACATAAAAATTGAGGAGGCTAATCCAAGGCACAATATGACAGCATACATCCTTCCATCCTGTGAATGAAAAATATGCCAGGGAGAAAAAGTGAGAAGAACAGCAGAAATTAGTCCAACTTTTTCATTCACAAAATTTTTCCCCAATAAGAAGATGAAATAAATACTAAATATCCCTGCAATCATTGAAGGTAATCGCACAGCAGTTTCTGTAGGTATGAATTGTAATTGGGTCAAAAGATGAATGAGAATATTTCTGAGAGGAGGAGTATTTCTCTGCGCACAATAATTTAAGAGAAGATGATAATCTTTTGAAACGTTTAGAGAGGCTAATTCATCAACCCACAAGCTCTTCTGGCTAAGACCGTAAACTCTTAGTAATCCCCCAATCAAAATCAGCAAATATAATATATACCTTATCTTTTCATTATAAGATGTCTCTTTTTCTTGATTCATATTCTATTTTAATAGTTAGTCTTATTGAGATAGATTTAAAATAGATATTTTTGTAATGTCAACCTTGATTTAATTTGGAAAATGCGAACAGCATTTGCTTATAAAATTCTTATTGGGAATCATTATTCCAAAGTATACAAAGAAAAGATAAATACCCCTTTATCATTTAATCAAAATAAATTATGTTAATAATTTACCCAATAAATATATCTTCTTTTGGATATTTAAGTAAAACAAACTTCGGTTTTGTAATAAATGCAGTGCCTATTGTTAAAGGTCCGACTCTCCCAATAAACATTGTAATAGTTAAGACTACCTTGCCAATAATTGTTAAATTAGGTGTTATTCCAGTAGATAATCCTGTATTTCCCAAAGCAGATACTATTTCAAATAGGGTCTGAATATATGAAGATTTTTCAGTATTAGCAAGTATGATGACATCCACTAAAACTACGATAATGAACAAACAAAATAAGGTTGATGCTTTTATGATTGTTTTTAATGGTAATTCTCTTTTATATATATTTACTGTTTTTTCCCCTTGTAGATATGATTTTGCTGATACAAATAATGTTCCAAATGTCGTTGTTTTTATTCCACCTCCCGTGCTTCCAGGAGATGCTCCTATAAACATTAAAATCATCAATACTGTAAGACTGGCAGCAGACATTGCTCCTATGTCTATTGAATTAAATCCATCAGTAGTTGAGGCAGAGATTGTTTGGAAAAATGAAATAAGTATTCTATCATAAGAACTCGTACTTACAGACCATTTTTCTGATATAAGAATTATTATTCCTCCCATCAATATAACAAAAAATGTTACAAGTAGAGCCATCCTACTATGCACAGTCAATCTTCTTGGGTTTATATTTTTATATTTTTTGTATATAAAATTATATAAATCAATAAGAACAAAAAAACCTATTCCTCCTAATATAGAAATAATGTCGATTGTCAGGTTAACAACCATACTGGTTTTATAATTCATCAAACTGCTTGGAAAAATCGAAAATCCTGCAGTGCAAAATGCAGATACTGAATGAAAAATACCTAAGTAAATTGAATGAGAAATTGAATACTTGTTCGACCAAAATATTGCTAAAATAAAAGCTCCGATGAATTCAAAAATAAATGTATAAAGAAGGACTTTTTTAAAAAAACTTCCTAACTTATGAGGTTTATGTGTTGCTATTGATTCTTTTGCAACAATTCTTGCATTAAGTGATAACTGCGTTCTCAAAATATAAGCGATAAAAACAACGAATGTCATATAACCAATTCCGCCTATCTGAAAAATGCACATTAAAACGATTTGCCCGAAGAGAGAGTAATAGCTACCTATATCCACTACAGTCAAACCTGATGTGCTGATTCCTGATGTTGATATGAAAAGAGCATCAAGAAATGGCTGGTGTGAACCTTTTGATGAAGAAATAGGCAAAGAAAGGAGTATTGCCCCAATAATAGTTATAAATAAATATCCCAATACAAGTATTTGTAAAGGGGATAATTTAATTCTCTTTTTTAACTTGTCCATAGGCAAATAAATTTACAGAATAATAGCCTTTCGAGACAAGTCAATTAAGTGTCAAAATTTAGGATGGTTAATAATTCATTATTATGAATCAATCAAATTGCAGCCTGTATCCTACGGCGGGTTCAGTAGTAATATACTCAGGCTTTGAAGGGTTTTGTTCAAGTTTGCTTCGTAGATTACTTATTGTTACTCTCAAAAGATGATCCATACCTTTATATTCATAGGGATTTTTGTTCCATACCTGTTGTATAATATGCTTATGCGTAAGCACTTTACCGGCATTAAGGACAAGCAATTTTAATATATCATATTCAGTCGGTGTTAAATCTATTTCTTTACCGCTAATTTTGACAAGTCTTTTAGACAAATCAACACTTAGCTTACCGGTTTTAAATATAGGTTCATCTTCAATTCTCATCGCACGTCTTAATACTGCTTTCAGTCTTGAATGAAGTTCTTCAACACCGAATGGTTTTATCAAATAATCATCTGCACCTTTATCTAAAGCTTCAATTTTATCTTCCTGCCTGTCACGAACCGATAGTATTATTATAGGAATCTGACTGTGTTTTCTCATTTCTTCAATTACTTCAATACCATCAATATCGGGTAACCCTAAATCCAATATAACTACATCCGGTCTGAACGCAGGAATAGATTCGATTGCTTCTTTACCGGTTACTGCTTCAGATATATTATACCCATACGATTTTAGCGAAACAGAAAGGAATTTTCTGATGGATTTTTCATCGTCTACAATCAAAATCCTTAAACCATTATGATTTTTCGTATCAGTCATTTTTATTAGTCAAAGGAAGCAATATTTTAATTACGGTACCGTCTACATTGCGGTTTTCCGCCCAAATCTTTCCATTATGTGCTTCCACTATTCCTTTACATACAGAAAGCCCAAGACCCGTTCCTTCATAACTCTGTGGTCTCTTTACTCTATAGAACTTGTCAAATACGTGTTTTAAATCAGATGCAGGTATACCGATACCACTGTCTGATATGCTTATTTCAATGAAATTGTCTTTAATTCTCGCTGTTATATTGATTTCTTTCTGTTTTAGTGAATATTTTACAGCGTTATCAAGAATATTTGTTATTACTTTCATAATTAGAATGAAATCGATTTCTATTTCTGGTAAATCATCAGGGATATCGACTGCTATATTAAAATTTACAATGAATTTTTCCATTTGTTTTAAGGTTGTGCCTATCAAATCTTTTACATCTGATGGTTTTTTATTAATATGTAATGCTCCTGCTTCCACTCTTGCCATATTCAACAAATCTCCGACCAATTGATTGAGCTTTATTGATTCTTCATAAGCTGTTTCAATAAGAGAATTCTTATCCTCGTCATCTATTTTAGGATTCTGTAGAAGACTGCTCAATGAACCTGAAATGGATACTAAGGGTGTCCTGAGGTCGTGTGATATCGAGTTTAAAAAAGCCGTGTGCAGTTTTTCAGCTTCTCGAAGTAAACTAACCTGTTGTGCCTCTTCTAAAAGTTTTAATCGCTCTATAGTAAAGGAAATCTGATTTGAAAATGTCTCAAGCATACGGTATTGTTCAGATAAAAGAAATAGTTCCTTGTTTTTGTACAATACTCCTAAAACACCAAAAGCTTCCTTCGTTGTCTTTAACGGAAGATAGTGTGCATTTGCATCTGGAAGTACATTAGTATTCCATCCAGTAGGCTTACTGGATTGAAAAGACCGAATTGCTGCAGAATCATCGACTTCAGTATGAACGAAGTCTGGGGTTTTAGCTTTAATTGTCAAACCGCTATTATCCTTTATAAATATAGCAATATCAGCATTGAATGTTTTACTTAAATGACTAATTGCTGTATTAAGCAATGATTCAATATTTATGGTTTTGACAAGATCTTTGCTAAGATTGTATAAAGCCAGTGTTTGAGCTTCACGGTTTTCAGCCGCTTTCGCCTTTTCTTTTGCTTTTAATGTTAATGAGCTTATAACCATAGCAACAATAAATAATGTGGCGAAAACAATGAGGAACTGTGTATCTGCAATTGTAAATGTAAAATGGGGTGGCACAAAGAAGAAATCATAAATCAGGACGCTTAGTATTGTACAAACAAAAGAGGGACCCTTCCCCCATCGCACTGCAGTTATAACAACAACAAGAATGTATAACATTGCAAGATTTGTTTGTGCGATGGAGTGTCGAAGTATTCCTCCAAGTAATGAGACAATAATTATTAGACTAATGCTTTTTAAATAATTCATAATAACATCTTAAAATTTAACAAATTTGGGTATCTTAATAATATGATTCAAAGAAACCAGAATAAAATTCGCTGATGGCAAAAAAAATACATTAACACCAATGGACATTAATAGCAGGAATAAAATAATTTTTTGTTATTATAGTATTCTTCTTTGCTTTTTACTTTTTATCTTTCTCTCTCATAAAAAATGAAGACAATTTTTTTGCAGTATCTTTAGTAATTTCCTTTTTATGCTTACCTAAATGGAAACTTATCTCTCTTAAATCGAGAAGAACAATCACAAAAAGACTTAAAGATAAAAACAAACATATCCCATAGATGATTGAGAGAGTAATAATTGATTTATTCAATTTCGGTAAAAGAGATGTTATATAAATAAGTATGACAATTATAATTAGCATTATAGCCCCAATTGTCCGTCTTATTAATCTTTTTCTGCTGATAAATTCATTTTCAGAGTCTTGTGAACGATTCTTATAAACCCTTATCTCATTTAATAGAAGAATTAAGGTAATAACAACAACCCCTGAGCCTAATAACCCTTTAATAATAATATAAAACATTTAATATTATCTCAAATCCTTAGAATTTTTTTTAATTCTAAAAGCAAAATCAAAAACAATTTAACATAACAAGAATTACAAAGATTTACAAGACAAATTCTCAGATAATCATTCTGTTAATTTTACTTATACAATCCTAACTTTTTTACTAAAGATTTTAAGTATTCCTGCCGATAAACAATTTTTGAGGTGGGAAATGATGATGAGTGGCGGTCAATCAAATGGGAAAATATTGGAGTTATTAGAAAAAGGGGTAAAACTTCCAGCTCTTCCTGCAACGGGTATCAATCTTTTATCTCTCATAAGAAAGCCGATTGACAATATTAGTATCAGAGATTTAACAGACCTTATAAAACGTGAGCCTGAATTAGCAGCTAAAATATTGAAGGTGGCTAATTCACCATATTACGGGCACACCCGTGAAGTCTCGAACTTATCAACAGCCGTTGTTATAATGGGCTTAGAAGAAACAATCTCAATATTGAATTATTTCCACTTGATAAAATTAACAAAGCTATCTCAGCCAATAAATCATTTCTCAATGGATGATTTTTGGCTTCATACTTGGGGTTGTGCTGAAGCATCGAGAATGCTCGGTTCTCCTCAACACTTTATTAAGAGCCTTCCCGGGGAACTTTATCTCGCAGGATTATTTCATGACATTGGTAAAACAGCATTGGCTATGTATCTTCCTGATGAATTTGAGAAGTGTCTTGAATACGCTTATGAAAAAAATATACCTCTTTATTTAGCCGAAAGAGAAATCCTCGATGTAGACCATGCGATGTTTGGTGCAACCTTACTTGATAACTGGAATTTGCCTCCATCTATTCTTGATGCTGTCTGTTTTCATCATTCTCCGAATGAAGCAGATTCTAAGAATAAGGAAATTGCATTTTGTGTCTATTTTGCCAATTATATTACTAATTCTAATAAAATAGGTAATGGGGGAAATCCTGTATGTGATGAGGTTTCTAAAGATTTGCTTAGGGAAATCTTACCGAGTATTTTTGCTAATGAAAATACAGAAAAGCATATAGTAGATGAAATCGTAAAATCTTTGAAGAAGAAATTTAATATACTGGAACAGGACGAATCTTCTGATTTAGAAAATAAAGAGATAGAAGAGAAAGAAAAGATAAAAGAAGAGGAAAAAGAACTTGAACCAGTCGTTTCATCCTCTCCCTCTCTCCCTGTAAATCAACAAAATAGATCAAGCAAATCCCATCATTTTTGGCAAACCATCAAGAAGAGTTTTCGCTTCTTCTAACTAAATCAATTCTACGTATTTGAACAAATTCATAAAACAGAACCACAAAGGACACAGAGAAATAAATATAGTTTTCATATGATCAACAAAGTGATTATTTAATCATTAAATCAAGTTTATCCTTTTAATCCTATCAAAATTATTTAATGTAAATTTGTGCGATTCATTGTTAAAAAAAATTGAATTGGTCTCTGGATTATCAATCCTCTGAAGAATTTGAATCCAATCTCTTTAATCAAACACAAAATCAACTCTATTACTCTACCATAACTATCTAACTGTTCATTTTCATGGATTGACTATATCTTTTTAAAATATCTTAAGAAATTAATAACTTTTATATTCAATTGCAAATATTTGTACCATTTTCTTCTTTAATAGTATTTACATAAAAATTATTCATCCCTACATATACGGAAACCTATTAAATCACGAAATGTTGTGGCATAACTGCGCGAAGCAGAACAGCAAAATCCTGGCGTGCTAATCCAACTACCTCCACGCATTGTTCTTGAGTAGCTTTTTGATGGACCTTGGGGATCTATATTGGGGCACTTTTTATAATAATCATCATCGTACCAGTCTTGGCACCACTCCCAAACATTTCCATGCATATCATATATCCCCCATGCATTAGGTTTCTTCAAACCAACAGGATGGGCATAGTGCTCATTCTTTTTTTGAGTATTATTATCGTACCAAGCATATTCATCAATAAGGAACACATTATCACCAAAACAAAATAGTGTATTCGATCCAGCACGACAAGCATATTCCCACTCAGCTTCTGTTGGTAATCTGAATTTTCCTTCACCTCCTTCATTCAGGCTGATAATAAATTGTTGTGAATCTTCCCAATCTATGCAAACCGCTGGCGTTTGAGGATCTTCTAATACGTACTCGTTACCACTCCATGGTTTTGTACCCATTACTGACAACCATTGCTCTTTAGTAATCTCATATTTACCAATCCAGAAACCTTTTGAAATTTTAACAGTATGTTGAGGTTGTCGATTAGAAAAATGCACTTTATTTTTACTTTTTTCATTCAACAAATTGACTATTTCTTTTGCACTATATCTACTACCCATTTCAAAAGTCCCTGGTGGTATCCAAACAAATTCAATTTCATCGAATTTTCGATTGCTACCAGGTTTTAATTCTAAAACACCGTTGTCTTCTAAACCATCATTTAAGAGATTTATATCTTTTTTAGAACTTCCAGTATCTATTATCCAAGCTAACTTACCAGGGCGATACAGACTCCCATATTCCTGAATCCAATCACAAATAGCAATTTGTCCTGAAAAATTCAATGGTATTCTTAGAAGAATCAGTGTATTTCGCTCAAATAATAAAAAATTTTGTTGCTCTTGATCGACAATAGGAATTGGATTAAAAGGTACTTTTTCACACTTAATTGACTGTGGACCGCCAGTTGCAAGTAACCCCTCTGGTCCCAATTTTAGGACATTTACACCAATATTGTCACTAAGAGGAAATGCTCTACCTACTAAATTGACTGGTATATCGGGATAATAATAAAACTCAATGTAATCCTTTTTGGATTCTATCTTATTTATTTGACCTTTTGCGTAATATTTACCTTCCCAAGAACCCAGAATTCTGGCGATAACAAGATTATTATTGGTATCCACATATCCCCCAGTGGATGCCATTTTTTTCTTATCAAAAATAATATTGCATGAGATTAATTTATCTTTAACCAAATATAATCCTGGTGTTTCAGGTAAAAGCAAAATCTTTTGTTCTTTTGGAACTTTTTGCGATGAGATATTTATTTCATACTTAGTAGTCTTGTAGCCTTTAGCGGATATAATTACATATGCAGGTTCTTCAAAGAAAGGTAATATATAATGACCATTATCATCTGTCGTTGAATTAAAATCCAATTGCTCTGAAGATAGATCATAACGAGTACTAACACTTATTGTTGCCCCCTGAATTATTTCTCCTACCCAATTTATTGGAATAGGAAGTTTTAAAAGTCGAACATCTTGTGCTGGATAGGGTAACTTTTGGGCAATATCGAGTTTGAGGATATAAGGAAGGTATCCGATTTTTGAATACTGTAGTTTTATTGAACCAGGTACATAATCAATATCATAGTCCCCATTCTCATTAGTAGAATCTTTAAATGATGACCCGGCAATAGTGATATTAACATTAGAAAGAGGATTATTATCGCATGAATCATAGACTTTACCATAAATACCTTCTAATGAAACAGCTATGATTGGTTTAAACAAAATTATTAATAAGGTTATTCTATAAATAAGTTTTTTTAATTGTTGCACATTAATCCTCCTCATACACGAAATTAATTAATAGAACACTTGAATTTTTAGTGATATTCTCATAATCACATATTTAAATGTCAATATAAATAATTTTTTAAATAAATAACACTTTTAATTAATTATTTTAGCTTACCTTACTTTCTATTTATTGATGTATTTCAATAATAGTAAAGTGATTTCGTATTTTTTACACAAGAGTTAGTTCAAATTTAGGTTTGCGAGAGAAGGTGTAAATGCTGTTTTGTTCTACGAAGATGTCAGTAAGTTATGTGTAGCAGTAGGCGATATTAAATCCAGATGTTTCCTTGACATTTAATTGGGCTATTATTTATTAAGTCATTATTATTATTTAATGAAGGTATTTGTATTTGAATTTTTATCGTAAGGGAATAAAAGGTTTCAAGGGAAAAAATGATTGTCTTTTAATTTTGTTATTATTCTTTCTTCTTATCCTGTGTGGGTGTTCAAGGGGATTTTTAAGTGTTTCTTCAGAGCTTTCAATTTGCAAAACGAAAACAACTTTTACAAATCCTATTATACCAGCTCCATCCTGTGACCCGTGGATGATTTATCACAAAGGATTATATTATTATTGTTACAGTACTGGTCATTCCATTTATATATCCAAAACAAGACATCTTACTGAGATTGCAAAAGCGAAACCTGTTATGACCTGGAGTGCATATAGTAGAGGTTCTTGGACTGATAATGTCTGGGCTCCTGAGTTGCATTTCATTAAGGGAAAATGGTATATTTATTTTACGGCTGATGATGGTAAAAATGAAAATCACCGTATGTGGGTTCTTGAATCAAAAACAGGAAATCCTTTAGGCGCCTATATTGAAAAGGGTCAGCTCGATACGCAAGGTTGGGCAATTGATGGAACAGTGCTTGAAAAGGATGATGGCAATTTATATTTTATATGGTCAGGATGGGCTGATGAGATTGATGAAAAGCAAAATATTTATATTGCTCCTATGAAAAATCCTTACACAATCTCTGGACCAAGAGTGTTGATTGCCATTCCTGACCAATCCTGGGAGCAAAAAGATCATCTCATCTGTGAAGCCCCACAAGCTTTAAAGAACGAAGGTAAAATCTTTATTGTTTATTCAGCAAACGCAAGTTGGACCAAAGATTATTGTCTCGGTATGTTAATTAATAGAAATGGAGATGTACTGAATCCCGATTCCTGGGAGAAAAAGGGACCCGTTTTCGAAAAGACTGATAAGGTTTGGGGAGTCGGACACTGTTGTTTTGTAAAATCTCCAAATATGAAAGAGGATTGGATTATATATCATTCAAAAAGCAAAGAAGAAGATGGATGGGACGATAGAAACGTTTATGCCCAGCCATTTAAGTGGGATACTAATGGATTTCCCGATTTCGGTTCTCCGATTCCCCCAGATGTTCCATTATCAATTCCATCAGAAAAAAGGGAGAATGTTTTTCTGTGACAGAAAAAGATAATATTTTTAGTGACAATGTTTTATAAGTTGGTAGATATTTTTAGTAAATGTTTTTGGAATTGAAAGAGGAGCGAGAAATTATGGGTGAAAAATTTGTTGCAGAAAAATCCGAACGATTAATTTCTCTGGATGTTTTTCGCGGTATTACAATTGCGGGGATGATTCTGGTCAATAATCCCGGTTCCTGGGGTCCTGGACTCCGTTACGCCCCTCTGGAACATGCAACTTGGAATGGATGGACACCAACCGATTTGATTTTCCCATTTTTTCTATTTATTGTCGGCGTAGCTATGACTTTTTCATTTGATAAGCGATTAGCACTGGGGCAAAGCAGAGTTCGCCTTTTCGAACACGTCTGTCGTAGAACCATTATCATATTTCTACTCGGATTAATACTGACTGGATTCCCTCGATGGAGAATAATCATTCCTTTTATTGGCGTCATTGTAGGTTTGGGATTTCTTTTTGCAGATGAACCACCGTTGAGTTTTGGAAAAACTCCAAAAGAGCAAATGAAAAAAATCATCGCCTGGATATTGCTTGTGGGTTCAGTTGTTTATTTCATCGTAGATTTTAATTATTTTCGAACCAAAACTCCAATCATTCGTATTCCTGGTGTATTACAAAGAATTGCACTTTGTTATCTCTTTACTGCGATTATTATATTTTTTGCAAAAGTGCGTGGAAGAATCATCTGGGCAGTTGCTTTAATCGTTATTTACTGGTTGATAATGAAACTTTTTTCAGCTCCACCAGATTATAACCCGGAAATTGCTCATCCTGAAGGAATGTTGAATGACTGGATAGATGCAAAAATTTTTGGTGCGCACATTTATGGTGAAAGACCCGACCCGGAGGGTTTACTTAGCACTATTCCTGCGATTGCTACAACATTACTTGGTGTGATATGTGGAAATTGGTTACAAACATCGCGTGAAAAACAGGATAAACTTCTTGGTTTATTTTTTATGGGAAATATCCTTCTTTTTATAGGTATTTGTATGCATCAAGGGTTTCCAATCAACAAAAAGAATTGGTCGAGTTCGTATGTGGTTTTCACAGCAGGTATGGCACTCCAATTTTTAGGAATGTGTTTTTATCTGATAGATATTAAAAATATTAAAAAGTGGGCATATTCATTTTTAGTTTTTGGAGTGAATCCAATCTTTCTCTTTTTCGCATCAGGAATTGTAGCAAGAATGATGGCTCGAATCAAAATCCCACTTGAAGGAAGTCAATTCAATTTTATTGAATTAATATACAAGAATCTTGCCGCATCAGTTGGAATTATATCTCCTTTAGATATTCAAAATTCCATCAATAGCAAGGAATGGATATATCGAAATGTATTTGTTTCCTGGTTATCACCAATTAACGCTTCATTACTTTTCGCAATTACATATATCTTTATCTGGTTATTAATTATGATTCCAATGTATAAGAAAAAGTTGTTTATTAAGATTTAAGTGATTGTTTGAAAAGTTAATCAAAAACCAAAAGGATGAGATTGCCACGCCCTGAACTTGTTTCAGAGCTCGCAATAACTCCTTATCGTTTCCTCTCCCCTTGTGGGAGAGGATTAAGGAGAGGGGTGTGTATCACAGCGGTTTTATATTAATAATTGTCAATAATACGTTCCGTATTTTTTTACACATTCCATAACAAATTTATATTTCTTGAAACTTACATCTAATGGAATAGAATGGTCAGAGTGATAGATATATCCCCCACCCGGTTTAGCAATTGCAAACTTTTCTTTAATCTCATTTTCAATTTTTGAATCATCAGGGTCTTCCATCAATCTTATATCGATACCACCAAAAAATGCAACCTGACTTCCATAGTGTTGTTTCAGTTCCTTCAGGTCCATCCCTGCCTTCACTTCTAATGGTTGTAAACAATCGAAACCATTTTTTATAAGTGAAGGTATCAATCCTTTAATGTTCCCACAAGAATGAAGGAGGGTTTGTATCCCAAGATTGTGAAAAAAATCATTTCTCTTTTTATCTGATGGACCAATTATTTCCTCATACATAGTCGGAGAGAAGAGAGAACTATTTCGATAACCCATATCATTAAAAACATATGCGCCATCGAACTTAAAATCTTCATCTATCATCATCTTCGCCATAGCAATTATGAGGTCAGAGAAAGTGTCAACCATTTCCTTAATCCATTCAGGGTCTTCTGCCATATAAAGAAGTAATTGCTCACTTTTTACATAACTTTGAAGAAGGTCATATCCACAAGCAGCGCCGAAAGTTATATAGAGCCCCTTTTCTCTTGCCTGCTGATATAATCTCCATCCCGAAGCCCAGTCAATGCGTTTAAAATCAGGTTTCAATCGTTCTTTGATTCGTAACCAATCATCTTTTTTCTTGATGAGGCAATCGATTATTTCAGGAGTTGTGGAGTGGTCTAAGTGATTTTTTCTGATTCCACCTTCGGGCGTCAATTCAATAATATATTCATCATTTTTTTCAATGACTTTTGAAGGGAAACGTGGACCTGTATCTGCACCAATTAAGAAAAATTCATACCCAAAGTAATCTTCAGGCTTTTCTCCTTCCGGAAATCCCTCTTTATACCAACGTCTCAGAGTTGCTTCCCAGGGTGAATCGTGAATTGGCACACGATCAGGAATTTTCCTGGCAATCGCAGTCCGAACTCTTTCTTGAGAGGTCATTTCTTTCTTAGACATAAAAAAGAGAATTCCTTTTTTTCTGTGTTAATCTGTGTCTATTTGTGGTTTATTTTATTATTCCAAAAAAATGGATATAAAATAGGGGACAAATTGTAGTAATCTGTCCCCTATTTTTGAGCAGTTATATTCTTATTTCTCAGTCTTTGTTTTAACTTCTTGTTTTTCAGCCTTTGGTTTGACTTCTTGCTTTTCAGCTTTAGCTTTTACTTCTTCTTTTTCAGCTTTCACTTCTGGCTTTTCTGTTTGTTTTTCGATAGAAAGTAATTCGACCTCAAAAGTCAACGTAGAGTTAGGACCAATCGTAGGACCAGCACCACGTTCTCCATAAGCAAGTTTTGAAGGAATAAAGAGTTTATACTTTCCACCAACCTTCATCAATTGCAATGCCTCTGTCCAACCAGGTATAACACCTTTCACGGGAAAAACAGCAGGTTCACCACGTTTATAGGAACTATCGAATTCCGTTCCATCTAATAGTGTACCTTTGTAATTGACCTTTACAGTATCAGTCTCTTTTGGTTTGGCACCATCGCCCTCTTTTACAACGATGTATTGTAATCCACTTTCAGTTGTCTTGACACCCTCTTTTTTCTTGTTTTCAGCAAGGAAAGTTTCTTCTTCCTTTATATTTTTATCACCAAGTTCTTTCGTTTTCTTCTCGCGTTCTCCTTGCATTTTTGTGACAAATTCTTTTTTGACTTCTTCCATCTGTTCAGCTGTGAGCAAAAGTTCTTTCCCTTCGACACTGTCTTTTATCCCTTTAAGAAAGGCATCAATTTCAATCTCTGCCTGGATTTCCTTTAAAGAACTTCCAATTTCCACACCAAATGAATACCCCAATTTTTCCTGAGGAGTTTTTAGCTCTTCGCCCGTTGCCTTTTCCTTTGCAGGTGCAATTTTCTCTTCTGCTGATGCTTTCGCCGGGACTGGAGCCTTTTGTTCTTGAGCTGATAATGTCAACCAGCAACACAACAGAACAACCGCAATAATTACCGCCATAAAACGTTTCATAATATTCTCCTTTCATTATTATTATGATTATATATGGTAGGATTGGTGAAAAGATGAGACACACAATCTGAAAAGTATCTAATTAAGAACGACAATTAGAATGATTTCCATTGATATATCCCAATTCTTGCCATCCACCACTGTAAATAATTCAAACAAATTATTCGTTCAACTATCCCTTTGTCAAGGAAGATATTATTGTTAAATTTGACAGGATTAATAGGATATTTTTAACCACGAAGGACACGAAACATACAAAAAGAAATTTATAACTACAGATTAACAAATAGGAAATTAGCCACGAAAGGACACGAATGGTCACGAAAATTTAAGAAATTAAAAGTATTTATTTCGTGTTTTTTTGTGTGATTTAGTGGCTAAAATATCTTTTTATTTTGCTTTTGAATTTCTTTGTGTCTTTGCGACTTTGCGTTTAAAATATGATTTCACGCAGAGACGCAGAGAACATAGAGAAATACAAAGAATTTTTTGACAGGATATACAGGATTTACAGGATTAATGTTCTAATTATATAATCTTGTTTATCCTGTTCATCCTGTCTAAATTATTATTTTTCTTCTTTGTGTTCTTCGTGCTCTTTGTGGTTAAATAGTTTTTTCTTTCGTGGTTTCGTGGTTCAATACTGTCATTGCGAACAGTCTTATCGTGAAACAAATTAGTATTTACTTCCCATCCTAAAAATCTAACTTGACATTCAATAATGTATTATCGAATTCATACTATAATAACAATAAAATATAAAAGTTGAAAATGTTATATTAATAATTGTGGTTAATACCAATAGATTAATCTAAACAAAATATTAGAATTTATAAAGCAAAACTTTTTTACCAAATCAAAAAGAAGAAGGATTTTATGTTAACTATTAACCCTGAACAAAATGTTGCGAAAATAGTAATCAAAAAATTCCAAGAATATCGGGATATTTTACTAAAGAATAAAAAGTCTTTATTAGATATAGGACAATATACAAATTTTATTTTCAGAGGTCAATCTAATCCATATTGGCCATTAGCCAGTTCGTATTATAGATTATATCATAAATATAAATCAGCAGGCATACAGTGCCCTTCCGAAAATCAAATGATTAATGCTTTCAAAAGAAGATGTCCAGATAATTTTAAATTTGTATTTAATAGTAAACATAAAAACATGGATTTAGAAATTCTTGCTTTAATGCAACTGCATGGTGCTTGCACAAGGCTTTTAGATTTTACTTACGATCCTTATGCAGCATTATATTTTGCAGCAAGAGATATGAATATGAATCCCTATAATCCAGGTATATTTCATTTTGCTGTTTTTGCAATCAATAAAAAAATAATAAGAAGAAAGATACCCAAATTGTGTTTTGACTTAAAAAAACATGAAGAAGTTGCGGATAAAAATATATATCTTTTAAATACATATCCTTTGCATTCCTTTGAACCCAGCGAAGAGATAACAAACACTGTTTTAAGAAGTAAACAACAAAAACCGGTATTTATCTATACTGGGAATCCATTAACAAATATGAATAATAGATTTATTATTGAACATAATTGGTATAGATTGAGAGGTAATAAGCCTGCTTTAATCAAAATTGAGTTTTGGTTAGATTTATATACTTATAAAGATTTAATGAACCAACTTAATATTGGAAGTTGTAATGAAGCTTTGCTTTTCCCTGATGAAGATGGTTTTTGCAGATCTTTAAATTCTTTTATTATAACTTAAATTTTAAATTGGTCTAATTAAAAAACAGAACTTAAACTTGATTCATTATTTTGTCATAACTATGTAACTGTTCAGTTTCAAGGGTAAACTCAACATGACAAAAATACTAATTATTTATCGTCTCGTTCCCAAGCCTCAGCTTGGGAACAGAAATATGATTAGAAGCCCTTTGCTTCTAATATAATTATAGAGCAATAGATATTATTTGCAATAATTAATTTAAACTTCATCAGGTTCGCAGCTCTCAGCAATTTCTTCTATGAATTCTGGTCTTATATATTTGATCTTATCTCCAATTTTATCCAATGCTTTTTTAAGTTCAGTATACGGAATAAACTTACAAATTTTAGATAAAGATGGTTTTAATCTTGCAAATGTAGGTCTATTTATCTCATAGAATACTTTTTCCCTTCGATCATCCGGTCCAACCATATATAAATCTATTTTTAAGTTTGGCTGCATACTTATCAAATCCGACATTCTAAGTAATCCGGAGTATATTGCTGTGGTATGCTCAACTTCAAATGCTGCCATTATAGCATTTTCCTTTAGCCATAATACATCAATTAATTCTATAGTTTTATTAGTGGCTTCATCAAACTGTATTGGAAGTTCTTTTCTTAAATGAGGAATATCTTTAAAACCTTTCCCATTAAATTCTTTATTTCTATCATTTCTTGCAACCCAAACATCAAGACCAATATCAGAACCTAACTTTAATAATAACCATTGAATTTCTTCATGAGTTGTTTTTTCAATGTCTTCTATTTTAGATTCAACCACTTCCTTTTCTTCTTCAGGAATTGTTACAATTGTATCTTTAGTTGTATACGTCTGAGGAGTGTAAGCATATTTTTTTGCATCATATTCTCTTTCAATAGGATTTTCTAATGCTTCTTTAATCGCTTCTATTATAATTTCCCCATCTTGAGGATCAAATTCTGCAGGGCTACCTCTAAAAAATCCTGACCATGCATTTTTTGATTTTAAATTTTGAAATATTGAAAGCTTATCTTCTAGATTTTGAACAGGAATCGCGGTTTTGGGATTCAATTCGTAAATCAGCTTGACTTTAAATCGAATAGGAAAAGTTTCATTTTTCCAAATAGGAGTTTCATCATAATAACATTCAGAAGTCACTTCCAAAATTCCTATGAATCGTGATATCCCAGTCAAATAGCATATGAAATAATCACCCGGTTTTATTTTTTCAGCAGACTTTTTTCTTCTTTCTCTAAAACCACTTACATTAGCTCCATTCTTCAAGAACTCTTCCCATGTTTTACCAGTAAATAAATCTAACCAATATTTTCTGCTCATTTTTTAACTCCTTATTAATATGAATGGTAAAACTAATTTTAAATTTTAATTTCAAAAATATATTTTATAAAATATTATAGATAAAAAGCAACGTAAATTTATGTACATCAATGTAAAGTGAATTCTTAAGATAGTTATGAATTTAGGGGAATGTTTGTTATAAAAACATAGTTTAACGCAGGTAACAACGGAATGTGTTTCAGGTGGCAGGTTTATAGTTCCAAGTTCAAAATGCCAAGAGGATTAAAAAAAGTGGTAAATAATATTGTGAACAGTCTTATTGTGAACTTTGTCGTGTAATTGCGAAAGTTTTATAGTGAAGTAACCTCGTTTTTAAGTTCCTCAATAAAAATCATACTTTTCTTGACAATTTAATAATATCCTATTTTATAATCAATATAATAGAGATTATATATACTAATAATTTCTAATTAAAAATTATAAATAAAGGTAAAAGTAAATATTCGATTATATGTTTTTCTATAATTAGTTGATCATACGCTTTGATCTTTTTTAAGAATAAAAAAATGATATACTATAGAATAAAAAAAGAAGAAAATAGAATAAGATTAATCGAAAAATGTATTGAAAATTGGGCTTTATCTTTTTTTCAGTTTCTCACCAAAATTAACAATTACTCATATGCATACTCTCTTTCTAATAATGATCATGAGCTTAGTAACAAAATAATAAACGAATTTCCAAGGCATCTTATAAAGAATTCTCATGACATAAAATATATTCTCTCAAAAATATTTATTAATTTAGGTAAACTTGATTTATTTTATGAAAATCAAGGGATAGTATCAATAAATTATCAACATCATAGACAACTAATCGAATCTATTATATCAAAGTCCATTAATGTAAATAATGAAGTAGTAGAAACCCCTATTTATTCAAAACCAATTTTTTATAGAGAAGATCATGGGGCTTTGAAATATATAAAATTAGATAATGATATAAAAATAGAATTACCTAAGAGTCTCTTTAACAATCCTACTAAGTTTGTAGAAGAATTAGAACTTATTGAACGAGATACTCATGAATTTGGTAAAGATATTGATGATTTATTCGGAGTCCCATATGATTTTACAAAGGTTAAAAAATATAATGATTTAGTATTTAAGAGAGTAGATTTATCACGAGTTAATTTTGGAATAGAAGAAATAGTTCAATCGGAAAGGATATCAAAGTTATTGAAAGGAATGTGTGATTCAATATTTAAAGTACAAGATTTTGTTGGATTTATTTACGATCAAGGTAATATTTATTTGGTTTCAAAATTCGTTCCTAATTCTATTAATCTTTTTGATTGTCAATACTATTCTAAAGAATTTGAATTAATAAAAATATTTTTACATGAATATCATGTTGATTTAGAAAAAAGAAATGTTCTTGTGCAATATCTTAATGAAAAAATGAATGTGGGTGAAGAAAAAGCATTTGTTATTATAGATTTTGAAACAAGAATAAATGTATAGAATTGGACTACACCGTTAAAACTTTACAGTTAGATAGTTATGGGCTGATAGAGATTTATTATATAATGGCTATGAATTTAGGGGAACGAAAGGCAGGGATTAGCGGTTGGGGATTAGGGGTTAGAAGTTACAAGTTTAAAGTTTCCATTTATCCGTAGAATGTCCAGATGTCTTTGATACTGGATTGGGTGGATTGTTTGATGAGGGAGACCTGGTCGAGATAGAAATAGGCGTTGGAATCGCCTGTGGTGCTTGTGTGTCCTGCTCGTGAAAAGAGCGTGATAAAATTTCCTGTGGCTGTAGCAGTGGCATTGTATTCGACCCAGACATCGTTACCTGTGCCTGCTAAATCGGTGTAGACGACTGAAGGAGACATTCCATCAGTTCCACCTGTTAGGTCATAACCGAATTCAAGAAAAGTATCAATAAAAGTAGATTGTCTTTTTAGCCACGCATCGATTTCATAACTTGTTCCGGGTGTAACAGAGACTTTCTGATAAACACCACCTTTAATATAAGCCGTATCTCCCCTTGACCAGTATTGAGAATAGCTTCCATCGTGTTTATTGACAGATGCCTGTCCATAAGTAATTGTGTTCGAATCGGTCGCTTGCCATTTTGTCCAGAAATTCCCAACTCCGCTTGTGAAGCCATTCTCAAAACTTCCATTCTGGACAAGATTAGTTGGAGTCTCACCCGAACCTAATCTCCCTGCAGAGAAATTATCTGCATAAGTTCCTAACATATTACTATTTGTCGTAAAATATTCATGATAACCAATACCGCATTGCCCATATCTGAATGTGTTGTCTGTTGTTTCAAGTATGGTTTCACTATTACAAATAAATTTCAGACTATTGCCGATAGCTTCAATTCTCATTGTTCTCCATCCTGTTGAAGCTTTATAAACAGGAGCAGGATTCAAATCGGTGATTGCTCCATTCACAGATTTGAAGCACCATAGACGACCATTATTCGAATCCCACGCAAGACCATAGCAATATCCACCACCTCCAGTCGTATGCTCAAATGCACCATTGCCATTATCTCTCAAGAAAATTCCCACGCGTTCAAAACCATCGCTCGTAAGCTCTGGACGATAATTGCAATAAATATCACATTGGATAAAATAATCCATATCGCTGACATAAGCAATGCGAGTGGTTTCCATTCCACCGGATGGGTCTCTTACAACCAAGACATAACCATCGCCGCCCGGGGACATAGGGCTGAATGCGGTAATTGTGGGAACAGTATATTTATTAGTCCAGCTTGTGAGTTGTCGACCCGTTGAAGGGAATGAATCAACGAACGGCATAATTTCAGGAGGAGTGTGAGGTGGATAATACGGTTGAGCGATTACTGTAGGTGATTCATCGGATAATAATGGTGAAAGAGTCGCATCAGTTAAGACATTTGCAACAGTTGTTGGAGTTCCATCAACTAAAATCGAGTTTTGAACTAATCTGATTCCGTGGCTATAGTCTGCATAAGTGCTATCATGAACGCCTGAAATTGATTGAATTGGCGTCCCATTCAATTGGTGCCAACCGTAAATTATTACTCGTGGAGTAGCATAATCATATATTTTATTAGATATAACCACATCTTTTTTATCCCCACCGACTAAATCTCCTAAAGGATTTGTTGCCAATAAAGGTTGTCTTTGATTCCAGACCATTGTATTATGATCATTAAAAACAGGAACGGTTGTCATATAATCACTCGGAGGAATTGGTGCAGGAGCTAATTTGACTTCTGCTTGAGTCCAGATGTCATTGACCATTTTTCGAGTTGGCATTGTGCAGTTTAATAATTCCACAACTTCTTGAGCAATAACTGGAGTCATCGGACAAAGAAAATAATCATCATCAGAACCAATCGCAAGATAATCTGGAGCGACATAATAAGTAGCAGTTTTATCTTGACCACCAATATTCGCCGTGCTTGTAACAAGGCATAAATTTCTGTAAAAATCTGGAATATTTCCAAGAGCAATTTGATTGTAAATATTGTTTTCACGTTCAGTTAAAGCCATTGATGTGATGACAGTCACAAATTCACTTCCGCTCAAAGCATTTGCAGGTCTCGCTGGGATATTTAAGGTTTGAGAGTTCAAAGTTGAATGAATTATAAGAAAGACAAGTATTGTTAATGATGATAGGATTTTATTAAGTGATTTTTTCAATTCATCATCTCCTTTAAGAAATTTAAAAATATATTGATAACAATCCTTGAATTAAAATAGTTTTTAGGATAATTAATTAATGATTATGAATTAAGTCAATGATTTTATATTTCTGAATCAATGAGAGAGTTGATAAAATCAGAGATTTTATGATAATTATAATCCGTAACAACTTAAAAACAGAAAACATAATATGAACGAGAATCTAAAATCATTTTGGAGTATTCAGGCTGATGACTTGCTTCGTCAACTTCAAACCACATCACAAGGATTATCTTCAGATGAAGCACAACAGCGATTTAGACAATATGGTTCACATCTTTTGAAACCAAAAAAGAGAATAGATTCTCTTTCCCTTTTGATTGCACAATTTAAGAGTCCAATTATCCTTATTTTGATATTTGCAATAGGATTGTCTTTCTTCCTACACGATCCAACAGATGCTATAATTATTCTGCTAATTATTCTTATAAGTGGTTTTCTTGGATTCTGGCAAGAACGAGGAGCTGAAAACGCAATCCAAAAATTGCTTGCTATGGTTCAGATAAAAGCAGAGGTGTTACGCGATGGAAAGACCCAAGAAATTCCCGTAGAAGAAATTATTCCTGGAGATATCATTCTCCTTTCCGCAGGTAAAGGTGTTCCAGGAGACTGTTTAATTCTCGAATCGAAAGATCTTTTTGTTGATGAAGCAACATTAACAGGTGAAACATTTCCCGTAGAAAAAACGGCTGGTGTTCTTAATGCTGGAACTTCTCTGGCACAAAGAACAAATAGTCTCTTTATGGGTACCCACATAGTTAGTGGTAATTCCAAAGCTGTGGTTGTTCACATAGGTAAAGAGACTGAATTTGGCAAAATTTCCGAGCGCTTGAAATTAAGACCACCTGAGACAGAATTTCAACGGGGCGTTAGACGTTTCGGCTATTTTCTGATGGAAATTACAATGTTTTTAGTAATTGCCATTTTTGCAATTAATGTTTACCTTGCGCGACCAGTTTTAGAGTCATTTCTATTTTCTTTAGCTCTCGCTGTTGGGCTTACTCCACAGCTCTTACCAGTAATTATTAGTATCAACCTATCTCACGGTGCTAAGAAAATGGCACAACAAAAAGTTATTGTTAAGCGACTGGCTTCAATAGAAAATTTTGGTGTTATGAATGTTCTATGTTCAGACAAAACTGGTACCCTCACGGAAGGTGTTGTGCGATTACAAACTGCTATTGATATTGATGGTAAAGAAAATGAAAAAGTTCTTCTCTATGCTTATCTTAATGCTTATTATGAAACTGGATTTATGAATCCAATTGATGAGGCAATCCGTACTCATCGCCAATTTGATGTCTCTTCCTATCAAAAAATGGATGAAGTGCCTTATGATTTTCTTCGCAAGAAATTAAGCATTTTAGTCTCGCATAACAATAATCACATTATGATAACGAAAGGTGCTTTGAAAAACATTCTGGATGTTTGTTCTTTAGCTGAAACTTCAAATGGAACTACTGTGGATATAAATGTGGTCCGAAAACAAGTTGACAAGCGCTTTGAGGAATTAAGTCAGAATGGATTTCGCACACTGGGCATCGCTTACAAAGATGTTAGTTCTAAATCAATCATCGATAAAGAAGATGAAACAGGTATGACCTTATTAGGAATTCTTGTTTTGTTTGATCCACCGAAACAAGATATTATTAAAGTAATAAATCAACTGAAACGCCTTGGTGTTTCGCTAAAGATTATTACCGGTGACAACATACGAGTTGCAACCAGTATTAGTCAACAAATAGGACTATCAAATCCGCAAATTCTTACTTCTTTAGAACTTCGCAAGATGAGTGATGAAGCACTGATGCACCAGGTAAATAATATTGATGTTTTTGCAGAGGTAGAACCCAATCAAAAAGAACGTATTATTCGTGCTCTTAGCAAAGCAGGCAATGTTGTTGGTTATATGGGGGATGGAATTAATGATGCTTCAGCCCTTCATACTGCCGATGTAGGCATTTCTGTCGATAGTGCTGTGGATATTGCTAAAGAATCGGCTGATATTGTTCTATTAGAAAAAGATCTCGGTGTTTTAGTACAGGGTGTTAAAGAGGGAAGGAAGACATTTGCTAATACACTCAAATATGTTTTTATGGCAACCAGTGCGAATTTTGGGAATATGTTCAGTATGGCTGGCGCTTCACTTTTTTTACCGTTTCTACCATTATTACCAAAACAAATTTTGCTACTAAATTTACTAACTGATTTTCCAGAGATGACTATTTCCACTGACAGTGTAGATGAGGAATTAGTAGAAAAACCTCGAAGATGGGACATCAAATTCATTCGGCATTTTATGACCACATTTGGTCTTATAAGTTCCATTTTTGATTACTTAACCTTCGGCTTGCTTTTATTTATTTTACGATCCACAACTGTACAGTTCAGAACAGGATGGTTTCTTGAGTCGGTTATATCTGCAACCTTAATTGTGCTCGTCATTCGGAGCCGTAAACCATTTTTCAAGAGTAAACCAGGGAAGTACTTATTAATTACCACTCTAATGATAATAGGAATTACACTCATTTTCCCCTTTACACCGTTTAGTAAAATCTTTGGATTTAGCCCATTACCCTTTTCTTTTATTCTTCTAATATGTTTAATTATTGCCCTTTATGTTATTTCGGCTGAACTTGCGAAAAAGTTGTTTTATAAGGGTGCTCATTTGTAATGTAAGAATTTATGACTTTAAATTTAAATTAATGACGCAATTATGGTGAAAAAATTACTGCATAGTTTGAGTCCTATAATTGGAGTTGTTCTTTTCGTAATTGCCTTATTAGTACTCCATAATGAATTGCGGGAATATCATTTCCACGATGTACTAAACCATCTCAAAGAACTTTCTGCTCAACGCATTCTTACAGCCTTTTTATTAACTATATTAAGCTATGTAACACTGACTGGATATGATACTCTGGCTTTTCGATATATTAATCATCCCCTTAATTATAGCAAGATAGCATTCACTTCATTTATTAGTTATGCCCTTAGTCTCAATGTTGGACAAGCTCCGATTTCAGGTGGTTCCATTCGATACCGTCTCTATTCTGCTTGGGGATTATCAATTGAACAGATAGCAAAAGTAATTGCCTTTTGTATCTTCACTTCCTTTTTGGGAATTTTTGCATTTGGTGGTCTTGTTTTCATTATTGAACCGTTACAAATTCCCGTGTCTCTTCATATACCATTTACCTCTGTGCGTCCGATTGGAATCATTTTCCTTATAGTGGTCAGTTTATATTTGATATTTAGTCTCTTAGGTAAAAAATCAGTTCAGATTAAGAAATTAATAATTCCGATTCCATCTATAAAACTTTCTTTTGCTCAAATCATACTTACATCATTAGACTGGACTATGGCGGGAAGTGTGCTTTATGCACTTATTCCTACGATGCAGGGTATTTCCTTCTTCCATTTTCTAAGTATATTCTTACTTGCTCAACTTGCCGGTGTTATAAGTCAAGTTCCGGGCGGTCTCGGTGTTTTTGAGACCGTTACCTTGCTTTTCCTATCACCTCAAATTCCGGCTTCAGAAGCCCTTGTCTCCCTTCTGGTATTTAGATTTATATATTATATTCTGCCACTGATTATATCTGCCATATTGCTTGGAACATACGAAATTCTCGAAAAAGGAGTCTATGTCAAAAAATTAGTCCAGAACTTCGGCCAATTTATTAATATGTTAGTTCCAAACATAATGGCGGTTACGACCTTCATCAGCGGAATAGTTTTGCTTTTTTCTGGTGCAACTCCATCTCTTAGACACCGTTTAGCATTGATTAAAGATTTTCTTCCCTTACCCATAATGGAAATCTCGCATTTTCTTGGGAGTATAGCTGGTGTCAGCCTTCTTTTACTTGCAAGAGGAATTCAGCGTCGACTTGATGGAGCTTATATATTAACAATAAGTATGCTTACCGCAGGTATAGTGCTGTCTTTATTCAAAGGATTGGATTATGAAGAGGCAATCATATTAACAGTTATGCTGGTCGCTCTTATACCTTGTCGGAAACAATTTTATCGTCAAGCTTCTCTTATGAATCAGTCATTCAGTTTTGGATGGATAACTGCCATTATTATGGTCTTGTTGACATCAATATGGTTAGGATTATTTTCATATAAACATATTGAGTTTACTAATGAATTATGGTGGCAATTTACTCTTCATGGAAATACCTCTCGGTTTCTAAGAGCAACTGTCGGTTCATTCAGTTTCGTTTTAATATTTGCAGTAGCAAGACTCCTTCGTCCCATTCCACCCAAACCTGCTCTCCCAACTATAGAGGAATTGCAAAAAATCCGTCCCATTGTAGAAGCCTCCAGGAAAACAACAGCCAATCTTGTTTATCTTGAAGACAAATCAATTTTGTTTAGCCAAAACGAAAAAGCGTTCATAATGTATGGAGTTGAAGGACGAAGCTGGGTGTCAATGGGGGACCCGATTGGTCCAAAAGAAGAATTTCCTGAACTGGTTTGGAAATTTAGAGAGATGTGTGACCATTATAACGGTTGGATTGTTTTTTATGAAGTCGGGCAAGAGAATCTCCCTATTTATCTCGATATGGGGCTTACATTTTTTAAATTAGGAGAGGAAGCACGAGTTCGTTTAGATACCTTTTCTATTGAGGGTGGTGAAAGAAAAGGATTGCGGCATACTTACAATAAACTTGAAAAAGAAGGATGTGTATTCGAGATTATCCCAACTGAAGATGTTCCAAAGTATCTAACAGAGTTTAAGTTTATATCAGATGCCTGGCTTACTGAAAAACATACACGAGAAAAAGGATTCTCACTCGGATTTTTTAGTGAGGAGTATCTGAAGAATTATCCCGCTGGGGTGATAAAACAGGAAGGCAAAATCATTGCCTTTACAAATATTTGGATGGGAGCTGAAAAACAAGAATTATCTGGCGACCTGATGCGGTATCTTCCCAATGCACCTCAAAGTGTAATGGAATATCTTTTTATTAAGTTAATGCTCTGGGGAAATCAAGAAGGTTATAAATGGTTTAATTTGGGAATGGCGCCATTTTCAGGATTTGAAAATCGTCCGCTAACACCTCTCTGGAATCGAATTGGCGCATTTGTATTTCGTTATGGTGAACACTTTTATAATTTCCAGGGATTACGTCAATATAAAGAAAAATTTAATCCTGAATGGGAATCTAAATACATCGCTTCTTCTGGTGGAATGGCTTTTCCACGAATTTTGACTAACATTTCTTCACTTATTTCTGGAAGTATAAAAGGTATAATTGCTAAATAATTATATTGGGAGGAACAATTGTGATTTTTGGAGCGGGTTCATTGAGGGGACTTGTGAAAATGAGGGATGGAAGAAGTAAACGTGTTTCGAGTTATGACAAATCAGGAGGAAATGCGGATTTCATAAAAATCAAAAAGGAAACAAAAGCTATTATAGCTGATATTAAGAGTGCAGGTTGCCTTCATCATATCTGGATTACAGTAAATTGCACTGATAAATTTTATTTGAGAAGAACACTTCTGAAAATGTTTTGGGATAATGAAAAATATCCAAGTGTTGAAGTGCCACTTGGAGATTTTTTCGGGGTAGGACATTCAAAGGTTTCACATTATATATCGCTTCCATTGAATATGATTACAGGAGGAGTTGTCGAGAAGGCTAACAATGCGGCGATGAATTGCTTTTTCCCAATGCCTTTTGCTGAAAGAGCAAAAATAGAAGTCGTTAATGAATGTTCAGAAGATATATTATCTTTTTATTTCTATATAGATTATGAAGAGTTAGACAAACTTGAGAATGATATTTTGCGATTTCACTCTCAATGGCGACGAGAGAATCCAACAAAAGGATTGATTAAACCTGTAAAGGATAAATTTGATATTAATAATTTTCTGAGAATTCGAAACAAAACAGGGAAGGATAATTATGTGATTTTTGAAGCTGAAGGAAGAGGACACTATGTGGGATGTAATTTAAGTATTGACAACATTAATCCATTTACGGGTTTTTCCTGGTTCGGTGAAGGGGATGATATGTTCTTTATAGATGGTGAGAAATGGCCCCCATCACTTCATGGAACTGGAACAGAAGATTATTTCTGTGCGGCGTGGGGTTATCCTGCAGGGAAATATTATGGTCCTTATCACGGTATTTCATTAGCTGGACCGACAGAAGGAGAATCAGCATATTCAGGAAAATGGACAATGTATCGATTCCATATTGAAGACTCAATAACATTCAGGAAATCAATTTTATTCTCAATTGAACACGGACACGGTAACAGTCAATCAAATGATTATTCATCTACAGCTTACTGGTATCAGACCGAACCACACAAAAACTTTCCTCAGATACCAAAACCAGAAGATAGGTTACCAATTCCTGATAAAGAAAGTCTAAAAAGATTTTTCAAAACGATATAGTAACTACTATGGAACACGAATTCTCTAAAATGATTTATATCAAATAACAAAAAGACTCTTGCTTGAGAATTGCGGATCAGTAGTCAGATTGACTCCTAATCTGCGAAGCCCCGCCTCATCTCCAGGGGTTGGAATATGTGTCATATGAACTTCGCAATCCCTGAGTTCCTTAAGTTTCTCCATCGCTATTTGACTGATAGGATTTGTTGTCGCACTTATACTAAGCGCAATCAGGGTTTCCTCTAAATCAAGATTAACAGCCTTTGTATTTAATATATCATTCTTTAAATAAGCAATAGACTGGATGATCGTTGGAGATAAGAGATGAATGTTATCAGGAATTCCAGCCAGATATTTAATTGCATTCAAAATCAAACTGGAAGCGGAATGCATAAGAGATGAATTCTTCCCTGTAATAATTTTCCCATCTTTTAATTCAATCGCTGCACCACAAAAGATGGTTTTATTCCCTTTATCTTTCTCGATTTGAGAACATTGTCTTGCAGGCTCCACGACTTTCCTATGTTCTGGTTTAATATTGAGTTCTTCCATTATTAATTCAGCTCTTTCCACAGTCAATTTATCCCCTAATCCTATAGCGTATTCACATCTATATCTAAAATATCGCCGTATAATCTCCTGTTTGGCTGCTTCTTGAACAATTCCATCATCAATAATTCCAAAACCTGCTCGATTGACTCCCATATCTGTGGGTGAATTATAAATTAAATCTGTACCCATTATTCTCTTAAGAATTCTTTGCAATATAGGAAACACTTCAATATCTCGATTATAATTCACGACAGATTTGTTATAAGTCTCCAGATGAAATGGGTCTATCTGATTATAATCTTTTATGTCAGCTGTTGCCGCTTCATAAGCAAGATTAACGGGATGTTTAAGAGGCATATTCCAGATAGGAAATGTCTCAAATTTTGCATATCCTGCCTTAATGCCCCGTTTATGTTCATGATATAATTGGGAAAGACAAGTAGCTAATTTCCCACTTCCAGGACCTGGTCCTGTAATAACCACAAGTGGATTTTTTGTTTCAATATATTCATTTGCTCCATAACCCTCATCGCTTACAATTAAATCAACATTTGTTGGATAGCCCTTTGTATAACGATGCGTATAAACCTTTATGTTTCGACGCTCCAATTTATTCTTAAAAACATTTACCGCCGGCTGGTCTTCATAGCGAGTTATTACAATTCCTAAGACGTCAATCCCCCAATCTCGCAAATCATCAATCAATTTCAAAGCATCCACATCATAGGTTATTCCAAAATCAGCACGGATTTTCCTCCTTTCTATATCACCAGCATAAATACAGAGAATAATATCAGCCTTGTCTTTGAGATTTTGTAATAGTCTCATCTTAACATTGGGGTCAAAACCAGGCAGAACTCGTGAAGCATGATAATCATAGATGATTTTCCCCCCAAACTCAAGATAGAGTTTATTATTGAACCGTTCCATTCTTTTCATTATTTCTTCAGTTTGTTCTGTTAAATACTTTTCATTATCAAAACCATTTTTCTGCATCATAATAAATATCTTTCTCAGGGATATTGTTGTTTTTGAATTTAGAACTTAAATTCTTATATTCATATTCATCTGTCAAGTTTGATATAACAATGATGATACAATTTCGAATATTTACAAATTGAGATTTCTGAAATACTCCTTTATGTAATCTAAAGACGAGATTGCCACGCCTGCCTGAAGGCAGGCTCGCAATGACACCTATAGGCTTTTCAGGAGCGTTTATAAGCCTGACTCAGGTGTCATTCTGAGCGAAGCGAAGAATCTCGTAGTTTGTTTAGTTTTTCAGAGTTCTCAAACTGAGATATCTGAAATATCGATGATATAGCAGTCGGCTTTATCCGACACTAACAATTATATGCAATTATCTATAAAGAATTCAAAATAAATTAAAAAATGATTGCATATTTAAAATACCAAAACTAATGATTTGCTAATTTAAAAATTATGTTTTAATAAAATGAAAATTCTGAATAATTGTAATGCGACATTTATGTCGTATAGTATCTACGAAATAATAAAGTTTCAGAAATTATTGTTCACAAATCCTTCTATAGGAGCAAAGTATTTCTCCTTTTTGGAGTGCGAAAGCTTGCTTTCGCTTTCCCAAGCAGAAACTTGTTTCTGCTGTAGGGAACGCATATATGCGTTCCACGATTACAAATAGACGAGACCAAGGTCTCGCCATCTAAAGCGGTAGCAAGCTACCGCACTCCACATATAATTGAACGATACTTCTTGAAATATTATAATCTTGTGTTACAAAATGAAATCAAATCATAAAGGTAATAAGAGTAAACCAAATGATAAATTATCAAAATAATAATATCTCCTCTGATTCCTTTTTATTCAAAGAAGACGGATTGATACCTATTAATGAAGGTGGCGAAGGAAAATTCCGAGTCGGAAAGGATGGTGTCCAAAAAATCTTTGTTACAGGTGATAAAAAAGTCGATTTTATTTGTTACGAAGATAAAGTTCTCGCTTATGTCAAATCGAAAATGGGATACACTGCCATTTATCCACTTAATTCTGTGAAAATCGAGAAGCCTATCAAAGCTGTGTTAATGGATTTGGACGGAACAAGTGTTCGTAGTGAGGAGTTCTGGGTCTGGATAATTGAACAAACAACAGCGAAGCTTTTAGATAATCCTAAATTTACATTGGAAGAAGCGGATTTACCTTATGTCTCAGGACATAGTGTTTCAGAGCATTTGAAACATTGTATTGACAAATATTGTCCTGATAAAACCGTTGAGGAAGCTCGCAAATATTATTTTGAAATAACTCATCGTGAAATGAAGGCAATCTTAGATGGTTCCGGAAAAGTCGATGCATTCAAACCAACTCCAGGTCTAAAAGATTTCCTTCTGAAATTAAAAGAGAACAAAATTAAAATTGGTTTAGTAACATCAGGACTTTATGAAAAAGCCTGGCCCGAAATTTATGCTGCATTTAAACAACTCAATCTCGGAGACCCGAAAGAATTTTATGACGCTATCATTACGGCAGGATTTCTCACTCGTAAAGGAGAAGTCGGAACATTAGGAGAATTAGAGCCAAAGCCGCATCCCTGGTTATATGCTGAAACTGCAAGAGTTGGATTAGGAATGGAATTTTCTCAACGACATCACGTTATAGGAATAGAAGATAGTGGTGCAGGAGTCGTCTCAATTCGCCTCGCAGGTTTCGCAACAATCGGACTCGACGGTGGCAACATCAAAGACAGCGGCACCCTCTCCCTCTGCTCTTATTTCTGTAAAACATTTGAGGAGATTCATAAAATAATAATCTAAACGCAAAGGACGCAAAGAAGGCTCAAAGTTCGCAGAATGAAAATAAATTAGACAGGATGAACAGGATAAACTGAATTTAATCATTAAAGAATCACGTTGTTAATCTTGGATAAAAATATTTTTATTTCTCCGTGTCTTCTGTGGTTTAATTTAAAATAATTCGCGGAGATTCGCATGATTCGCGGTTAAATATTCTTGTGTTCATCAGCGTTAATCTGTGTCTATCTGCGGTTAAAATTATTCTTTGTATTCTTCGTGCCCTTCGTGTTTAAAAGAGTCCGGGCTACAAATTCTTTATCATAACATATGCATCGAGATTATGTTTATAATAATTAGGAACTTTACCGTGAATTTCATAGCAGAGTTTTTGATATAATTTAATAGCGGAATTATTGTTTTCAGCAACATAGAGAAAAATAAATCTTACATTCGCTTTTATCAACTCTTCTTCAACCAATTTCATCAGTCGCTCAGCATAGCCTTTTCTTCGATAATCAGGATGAACATCAATTGTAATTATTTGGGCATAAGATTTCTGATAATTCGCAATAATGAAAGCTACAATTTTATTTTGTTCTTCTATCACATAACAAAGAAGATTCTTTAATTTTAAATAATACGAAAACTCTTCTTTCGGATATGCAATACCTTCTTCAAAACACAAATTATCCAGTTCACAAAATGCATTTACATCTCGCTTCGTTCCTTTTCTCAATATGATTTCATCATTTTTCATAGGAATATAATAAATGATAAGAGCTGTAAATATTTGGTGGGGAATAAAAAAAATAAAACCACAAATTTCACTAATCTCTATGAATATCAAGATAATAGAACGCGGATAAACACAGATTTAAACGGATGTGCACAGATTATAATAATAAAAGATTATATATTATTATCCGCGATAATCCGCTCCAATCTGTGAGAATCCGTGGTCTATAATATTCCTTATCTTTAAAACTTCGTGTGATTCGTGGTTTCTCTTATCAGATTATTCTGTTACAATAAAGACCACTTTACAGTTGTCTAATATACCCGTTTCTTTATTATACTTTTTCAATTTTTCCGCATCTTCAGTGGAGATAAAGACCGTGGACCCTTCTACCTTTTTCGCTTTAACAAAAAGCGGTGTGATTTTTACCCTTTCGTGATTTTTTCCCTTCTCAACATCATCTACATAACTCGCCATTCCTTTTTCCATAGCAGCTTTGGTGACTGCAAGCGTATAGACCGGTTTACCATTTTCATCAAATATTTGTGGGAAAATTGAATACGTCATTTTTTCACCACGAACGTCCACAACAACACCCGTTACATTCATCACTTCTGGTTCCGATTTCTCTTCCGCTTTTGTTTCTACTTTTTCAGGTTCCTTTTCTTCCGATACTTTTTCTTTTTCTATTTCCATTTTCTCTTTTTCTTCTTTTACTATAGGTTCTTTTTCGATAAACGGTGAAGGTGTTTTTTCAACAGCCTGTTCAAAAATATTTTCCTTATCTTTCTGTGAAACGGCTTCTGGAGCGGTTTTGGTTTCTTTTTTCTCTTCTATGGTAACAACAGGATTCATATCAATGACTTCTGGTCCCTTATAGTTCGATAAGAAAACTTGTGTGAATCCATCTTCTCCATTCAGAGGTGCTTCAATTGTAACCTCACAACTCCCATCAGGCAAATATTTAACTTCACGCTCAACAGCGCCTCTAATAAAAGATTCAACTTTTAATTTGATTTCATCATTTTCTGTGACAAAATTTTTAACAATAGTTTTGGATGTGATATGAACGCCATTAATTGTTTCAGCAAGATTTCGGAAGGCAACAGATTTTGCTGCATATTTTGCTTGAAGCTTCTTTTTTGCCGGATTATCCTCATCCGCTTTTCCTAATGCAGTTCCCTTGGATATAACCGTTCCTTCTGTCCAATCTATGAATCCATTACTTCCAACTTTTTGAATGACTTGAGAAAAAAGTAACGATGAAATAAAAATAAAAATTAATGATAAATAAATTTTTTTAATCATAGTTTGCTCCTTAATAATTTTTACTATAAAACAGTGGAGATTTGTAACACAGGCGTCTTGTCTGTTTTGTTAAAGCCGACGGGACGTCGGCGTTACAAATTTAAAACCACGAATTTCACTAATCACCGTCAATCATTTTCTAACCGCAAAGAACGCAAAGAAGGCGCAAAGCACACAGTGATATAATAAAAAAATCCTTTGCACTCTATGCATCCCCTATGCGACATCTGTGGTTAAACTTTCTACTTTATAAATTCGTGTATATTCGTGTGATTCGTGGTTATTATTATTAGACGATTGGGTTAGAAAAATATTTTAGCGGGATTGTTTTTCTCTTTTCCAGTAGGCTATCCCATCACAAACGCTGACAAGTTCCCATCCTTCTGCGGCTTGATGGTCAAGATATGCTGCAATATCCTCTATCTTGCCATATTCTGCGACTCTGCTCTGGTCATATTCCCATTCAACATTTTTAGATGCTAATTGATTAAATTTTTTAATTTGCTGAGTTAAATCATGAACTGCCACGATTAATTGGGCGAGGTTTTCATTCTGCTTTCTGAAACGTGGACATTCATCATTAACCGCTACGATTCCTAAGGTGCAATAATTGCCTGCTCTTCTCGCACATTCCTTACAAATTACTGATTCTATTTTTACCGCCATTAATCCAACCTCCAAAAGTATTAGTTTGTGGTTTTAGGTTCTGGACTCTTTTCAGGAGTTGATTTTTTTAGAATTTTTATGTTATCTGGATGATTGACCTTGATTTGAATTGTGTTCTGATATTCATTGATAATACTATTAACCTCGACTTCAGCATTCTTAAGGTCTTCTACTTTCACTTCTAAAGCATCAAATACATCGCTCCAGAAAACAACCTGGACTATTCCCGTATCATCTTTCAACATACAAATATATGGTGCCCTCTCACTCGAGGGTTTTCTAACTGATGTAAATATTCCCTTAACCTTAACTGTTTCACCGAGAGAATCCTTATTGATACTCCCGATTTTGGTGTAATCCCCTTCCTTCTTCTCTTCTTTTTTCACTTCCTTTACTTCTGTAACCGCTCCAGATGTGAATCCAGGTATGGCTTTTGGCTCCTCAGCCTTCGTTATTTTAATATCAGAAGCACGATTTAATCTCAACTCAAATTTATTATTATATTCGGTAACAGTAACTTTTGCTGTAAAGCTATCACCTTTTTTCAGTGCATTTTCATCACCAAATTCTTCAAATTTATCTCTCCACATAAACATAACTGAAGATCCTGACTCATCCGAGATATTAAATTTAAAAGGTCTTTTTGAGTCTGGTTCAGGTTTAGTCACATTATTTATCTTTGCCTTTATCGAAATATCTTCACCCACTATATTGTTTGAAATTTCTTTAAGTGGTGTATATTTAACTTCTTCCTGAGATACTGCTACAATTGATAAGAACGCAAATAGAATGAAGACTATTAAAATTTTAGAATATAATTTTCTCATTGTCTTATTCTCCTTACTAAAAAACTTTTATAAAAGAAATTGTAAATAAATTAAATCGAAAATAAGATGGATGTCAAGACTATAATTTTATAATATTATTTTACTCATATATTGTTATAAATAGATTTTTTCTGTATTCTTATTAATGACTTTCATCTTTTTAACATTTGACAATCATTGGTCAGTTAATCAAGTTTATTTCTTAAATCAATTTTATAATAAAACAAAATTATGGCAAACGGTTCATCATTTAATACATACGAAGAAGAAGTGCTCGGCAAAGCTTATGATTCCCGCCTTATGAAGAGACTCATAAAATACATTAAGCCTTACAAAAAGATCGTCTTCTTTGCTGTCATCTCGAGCTTATTAGTATCTTTATTCTCAATCGAGATTCCATACCTTATAAAAATAAGCATAGATAAGTATATATCAAAACAAAATTTTCAAGGATTAAGATTCTTATCAGTCATAATTTTAGTATTTTTTATTTTCAGATTTTTACTTGATCTCATAAATTCCATTCTCGTGCAAAATCTCGGCTTTAAAACTACTTTTGATATAAGGATGCAGATATTTCAACATTTGCAACAACTATCTGTTTCCTTCTACGATAAAAATCCTATCGGAAGATTGCTAACACGCGTCACAAGCGACGTTGAAGCCATCGCTGAATTATTCTCATCCGGAATTGTCGCTATATTTGTGGATACTTTTTTACTCATTGGGATTATCACGGCAATGCTATATGTAAATTGGCGATTAGCTTTGTTCACATTCACCGTGTTGCCTCTGATAATTATAACTTCTTTCATTTTCAGATTAAGTGTTCGGGAATTTTATCGGATGTCAAGGACAAGATTGGCAAAGCTAAATGCCTATTTGCAGGAGAACATAAGTGGGATGCGAATCGTCCAATTATTTAATCGCGAAAAGAAAAATGAAGACGAATTCAAAAAATTAAATTGGAATTATAATGAGGCAATGATTAAATCCGTTCTGGCTCATTCCATATTTTTCCCGGCAACTGAACTCATCGCTTCCTTAGCTCTCGCAATTATTATCTGGTTTGGTGGAAAAGGTGTCATCGCTTATACAACAAATCAAAATATCATAGGTCAACCTATGACAATTGGTCTCTTGTTTTTATTTATTCAATACACACAACAATTTTTCCGTCCCATTAATGATTTAACTGAAAAATACAACATTATGCAATCCGCAATGGCTTCTTCAGAAAGGATATTCAAATTACTCGATAGAAAACCATTGATTTCAAATGTTGAAAATCCTGTTTATGTAAAAGAACTCAAAGATACTATTGAATTCAGAAACGTCTCGTTTGCCTATAACGATGAAGATTGGGTCTTAAAGGATGTCTCATTTGAAGTCGAAAAAGGTGCGAGGATAGCCATCGTAGGTGCGACAGGTGCTGGAAAGACGTCAATCATTAATTTACTATGTCGATTTTATGATATTCAAAAAGGCGATATTCTTATTGATGGTGTAAATATTAAACAAATTGATGTTAAGAGATTGAGAAGCTTGATAGGACTTGTTCTTCAAGATGTCTTTATCTTTTCCGGAACAATTAAAGATAATATTCGATTGGGAGATAAATCTATTACCGATGACGAAATCATAAAAGTAGCAAGATATGTCAATGCGGATACATTCATTGAAAAACTTCCAAAAAAATACGAGGCAAAAGTTGAAGAAAGAGGAGCAACTTTATCTGTTGGACAAAAACAATTATTATCATTTGCACGGGCATTAGCTTTCAATCCTCAAATCCTTATTCTTGATGAGGCAACTTCAAATATCGATACAGAAACGGAATTACTTATTCAGGACGCATTGGAAAAATTGATGAAAGATAGAACGTCAATTGTAATTGCTCACAGATTATCTACAATTCAGCATTCTGACAAAATTATCGTTATACACAAAGGCACAATCAGAGAAATCGGCACTCATCAAGAACTCCTCAAACTAAATGGAATCTATAAGAAACTCTTCGATTTACAATATAAAAACCAATTCCTACATCCCACAGCAACCCTCGATTAAAAAAAATATTTAACCACAAAGGACACAAAAAAAGAAAAAAGAATTATTTAGACAGGATTACAGGATAAACAAGATTAATCAGGATTCTAAAAAACTATACACAGCACTCCTTAACAATCCCAATATATTCATTTACTGCTACCCATAGCTTACCAACATCCTCAAAGAACAAAACGGAATCTATACTTTCTCCCATAAACCTAAATTCAACCTCCCCCGCTTCCGCAAAATCCAACAACTCCCCGCTGCAATTGAAAAATAATAATTTTAAAACAATCTTATTAGATGTTATTTATATACTTTTCTTGACAATATAACATAAATTTCTGAAAATTTTATAATTTTAAAATAATTTCAAAGAATAATCATTGATGTTTAGAATTTATATCAGAAAGTGGGAAACATAACATATGTTATTACAACTAATTAATTACCCATATTTTTGGAATTTAATAAGTGTTATAACAGGTGTTATACTTGGATTTCTTCTTGGAGAAGGTGGTAGATACATTCATTATTGTTTGAGAATTCATAAATTAAAAAAAATAATCAAAGATGAACTGAGAGCTATTATTGCCCAAATTCCTAAAAAAAAAGATATTGTAAATCAGATTATAGCTGCTTTAGAAAAACGACAGACTCTTTCGGGTCTTTCTGTACGTATTATTAATACCGGTTATAACCAACATATTGCTGAACTATATGAACATCTTCCAATTCTAAAAAGAAATTGTCTTCATGTTATTCATGAGAGTCTGAATATTGCAGACAAAACACTTTATTCATTTGAACGTGATTTCATATCTATAGGGAAAATTATTGATTATCCTTTTATGACATATAAAGGACGTTTTTTAGACATTTTACATACCTATGATAAAGTTGAGAAACTTATAAAAGAATACTTAGAAGGAAAGCCAAGTGATGTTTTCTATATCAAAAACAAAAAGTAATAATAATTTCTCAAATACATATTAGGAAGCAAAATGGAATATAATGATAGAAGAAATTTACTTTATTCTATTTTATTAATCCTTTCTTTAATAGTGTTTTTTTTGTTTTTATATTTTTGGGCTAGAGACCCCATACATAGAGCTACTTCTAAAGGAAATTTTAAAAAAGTAAAATATCTTATTGAAAAAGGTGCAAATGTTAATGCAATAACAAAGATTGGAGATACACCTTTAACTATCGCTGTTAACAAAGGTTATAAAGACATAATAGAACTATTAATAAACAAGGGTGCTAATGTGAATTATCTAGATAAAGCAGGACATACACCACTTTATTATGCTTGCTTTAAGGGTCATTCAGATATAATAATTCTTCTTATTGAAAAGGGAGCTGATGTCAATGCTAAAGATACTGATGGTAATACTCTATTACATGATATTGCCAGATGGGGAGATAAAGAATTAGCAACTTACATTATCGAAAAAGGAGCTAATGTTAATGCTGTAGACAATGGTAATTGGACCCCATTACATCTCGCTTGCGCTAACAGGTACGAAAAGATAGCAGAATTGCTTATAGAAAACGGTGCTGAAGTTAATGTTATAAATGATTATGGCTATACACCTATTTATTATGCTTCTCGTTACATAAAAGATCAAGGTTTGGTTAAGAAGCTTGAAGAAAAAGGAGCTTATTTAAATTTCCTTCACGTATTTGTTTTAAAAGGAGACATGATTAAAATAAAATATTTACTTAAAAAGAAAGTAGATGTTAATGCTAAAGATGGGTATTATGATGAAACTCCATTACATATTGCTGCAGAATATGGATACAAGGATATTGTGAATTTATTAATTGAAAACGGAGCTAATGTTAATGCTAAAGCCGAAAAGGATTTGACACCACTTCATGAGGCTGTTTTCAACGGACATAAGGAAGTTGTTGAAATTCTCATTGAAAATGGGGCAGATATAAATGCTAAATATAATAACAAAACTCCTTTGCTATTGGCTATTCAAGATGGTCATAATGATATAATTGAAATCCTGAAAAAACATGGAGGACATGAGTAAAATATATTTAATCTAGTGAAATCTTTTCATAGTATAGATGGGTGTTTTATAAATCATACTCTTTTTCAAATAATGCAAAATGGAATATTCTTAAGATTTAATGATAACTAATAGCTAACTATTATTTGTAAATTGAGCAGAGTAGAATTTATAATGTAATAATTTCCATAGCTAAGATGATAGATACTAATTCTGGCACTTTATTTATGCTTACCTAATATAAAGCAACCCTAAGTATGCCTAAACTTCTCTTATATAAGACAAAGTATTCTCTATCTCTTATACCTTAAGATTCATTGGGGAATAAGAAGATAAGTAATCCTATATTTAAAGATTTTATCAGATTCTATTATAAAATTACCGAGTGCACCTATAGAGTGTAATATAGTATAGGGATAGGGGTACTCTACTACCCAGGGGGTCTATGGCTTTTTGACAAAAATTGAGCTAAAATCGACCCGATTTGATATTAAAATCGATAAATTAAAAATTAAAAACTCATCAAAATGTGCCTAATTTCCTATCTAAAATCCAAAGATTAATTTAACCAAAGGGAATACAGAAAAAAATAGTTTAACCGCAAATCACGCGAATTTACGCTAATCAATTATATTCGCATAGATTAGCGAAATTAGCGGTTATGAAATTTCTTTTCGTGATCTTCGTGCCCTTCGTGGTTAAATAGTTTTTATACTAAACCATAGATGAACAAAGAGAGTAACTTTTTTTTGACAGGATTAACAAGATATACAGGATAGTTTTGAAAATAATATCTCTGTAAATCCCGTATATCCTGTCTAAATAAATTTAAGATTTCCTCCCTTTCATCTTATTTTCTCCTTGCATTTTAGTTATCATTTCAGAAACAATTTAACAAGATAATTTAGTATTTTATTAAAGTAGCGGTGCGATTTATCGCACGTAATAAATATGTTGTCGGATAAATCCGACCGCTACAAATACAATTTTTCAGAGATATCTAATAGAGACCTCTGAAATACTACAAGATTCTTCGCTTCGCTCAGAATGACAATACTTGCCGTGTCATTGTGAGAAGGCGAAGCCGACGAATTAATCTCGTTTTTAACTAACTTTTAGCAGTTTTTCAGAGGTCTCTAATATTTAATTTAAAGGAGATAGTTTGATGAATCCGACAAAACAAGATATGATTTGGCAAAATATAGTAAAGGAAGCGGAACAGTTCGTGAAAGAGGAACCTATTTTAGCAAGTTTTTTACATATCACAATTCTTCGTCATAAATCTTTTGAGGAGGCACTCGGTTTTCATTTATCAAGCAAATTAAGTTGCCCACTCATAATGGATTCTCGACCTATGATGGAGTTAATTCAAGAAGCATTAAGAGATGACCCGACAATTGCTCAATCAGCTCGTGCGGATATTAAAGCAGTTGTAGAACGTGACCCTGCTTGCCCCGGATATTCAATTCCCTTGCTCTTTTTCAAAGGTTATCAAGCTATTCAATCATATAGAATTGCTCACTGGCTCTGGAACAAAGGACGTAAAGGGCTTGCGTTATATTTACAGAATCGCATATCAGAAGTTTTTGGTGTTGATATTCATCCTGCGGCAAAGATTGGTAAAGGAATTCTGATGGACCACGCAACAAGCGTAGTTATCGGGGAAACGGCAGTTGTAGATAATGATGTTTCAATTTTGCATGAAGTCACGCTTGGTGGAACAGGAAAAGAGAGAGGTGACCGTCATCCGAAAGTTCGTTCAGGGGTATTGATTGGCGCAGGCGCAAAGATTCTTGGGAATATAATTATAGGAGAAGGAGCAAAAATTGCTGCAGGAAGTGTTGTGTTGAATGAAGTGCCTCCACATTGCACAGTTGCAGGTGTCCCAGCAAAAATAGTAGGAGCACCTTGCGTACCGAAACCTGCTCTCAGTATGGACCACAAATTATCTGAAGCAGAAAAATCAAAGAATAATATAAAGAAGTAACGAATTAATTCATCAATAATTTTTAGAATGTTTATATCTGTATATTAGATAAAGTTGAACCAGAAGAGATATTATAACCCCCATCATTCCAAAGATTACTGCGATAACACCGATACGCTCTTGAGAAAAGATTGTTGTTTTACTTAACAACCAGATTAATCCAACCGAAGCAAATGGTCCACTAAGATTCCCAAATCCAAGAAATGCCTCATGGATTCCACCGCTTTTTGCATGATTCTTTACCACTGTAAGTGAATAATATATGCTGAAAAAATATGTGCAAGCCCATCCAAATCCAAATAGAACAAATCCCATTTTTAAAATACCGAATATTTTGGCAGGTGCCAGGATAACTAAACAAAGTCCGAGAGCCATTGGGATTTGAAGTAAAATCTGAAGGTTTAGATTATAATGCCAGCGTTTCCAATGTGCTATAAAAACAAAACCAAAAGATGAAAAGAGTAAAATCATACTTATTAGATTTCCAATTTGTGCTTCTGATAATCCGTGAAAGTCCCTTCCAAAACGAGGAAGAATTGGGGATAATGACATATAAGCAAGGCTTCCAAAGAAGAGACCAATTCTTCCTAATCTGGCAAAAAATGGTGCATCAGGACGAATATCCGCAACACCTATCTCTATCTCACCAAGCTTCTTGTCACCATATTTAAACCAATCCCATAAAGCCACTAAAAATGCAACAAAACAAATGTAAAACAATCCATAATATATTATTTCGGGACCATATATCTGCTTTGTATTTCCTGTAATAAAAGCTGACACCACATCTGCAATGCACCAGGAAAGGCAATACGCTCCTAAACGTCTTGCTAAAGATACAGAATGATCTTGATACTCAGAAAGAATTCCTTCAATACCAGTAAAAAATACAGAATTGCAAAGATTAACAATCCCCCAATACAAAAAGAAGTGCCATAATTTATATGTGCCAAATAGTTTTAATCCAAGTAGTGCATTCATTAATGCTATGATTAACAAACTGAATGAAATACATCTTAAACGCCCATATTTATCAGAAAGAAATGATAAAAATATACATCCTAAGGCATAAAAAAAAGAACCAAAACCAGTAAAAAGCAACTCCCAGGCAAATCGTCCATACCAGGGTTGATTCTTACTGACCAATATAAACTGACTGTTTAAAGCCCCGCCAATAGAACTCATAGCCACAACAGCGGTCAGAAAGTAATAAATATATCTACGCTTCATATAAAATAATTTACCTTAACCCTTCCATACGAACCAAACAAAAAGATAAGCTGCACTTACTGCTACCAATGTGAAAGGCAATCCAATTTTAACAAAATGTCCAAATTTAACATCATATCCTTCTTTCCTCAGTAATCCGCAAGCAACAATATTCGCAGAAGCACCAATAGGAGTTACATTTCCTCCCAAACTTGCTCCGATAAGTAATCCAAAAAGAAATAAGGAAGGATTAATGTGAAGCTTATCTGACATAGAAATCGCCACAGGAAGCATCGCTGCTAAATAGGGAACATTATCTATAAAAGCCGATAGAAAAACAGATATAAACACTATCAATGTATATCCTAAAAATAAATTCCCCCCCACCAGATTAGAAAGAGAATTTGAGATGACTTCAATCCAACCAGTAATTGTAATGCTCCCCACAAGAATAAAAACGCCTATGAGGAAAAATGTGGTCTCCCAATCTAATGATTTCATTCTTTCAAAAAAGGAACTCTTATTAGTAGATTGATCCCACAATAGAGAAATAATCCCAAACACCATACAGAGTATTCCAGCCATATAAGAAAAACCAGTATCAAGGAATGAACTTAATGCTAATAAAACAATGAGACTAACCAAAAAAATTGTCGGAATCCAGGATATTACTTTTTCTACACGTACAAGTTTAACCTTCTCCTTATGATGCTTGAATATGAAATATAAAACAAAAAACGAAGCTAATGCACCTAATTCAACAGCGAAGAAAATACTTGGTCTTTTATGATAAAAGAAAAAATCGCTGAAATTCATTTTCGCAAATCCACCTAAAAGCATACTTGGTGGGTCGCCGATTAATGTAGCAGTTCCCTGAAGATTACTTGATATGGCAATCCCAATCATCATATTGGTTGGATTAATTTTTAACTTCTTTGCTAAGGACAATGCTATAGGAGCAACAATCAGAACTGTCGCTACATTTTCTACAAAAGCAGAGATAAATCCTGTTAACATACAGATAAATAAAATTGACCAGCAAGTACTTTTAGCCTTGTTTACAATAATCTCTGCAACATAAGCCGGAACTCGACTCCCCATAAAGACATCAGCAACGACAAGTGTCCCTACAAATATCCCCATAACATTCCAATTAATAGAGAGAAAGGCATCTTTAATTGAAATTGTTCCGGTAAGAATAATTAACAGGCTTGCCCCTATCGCAATATGAGTCCTTTTATTAGGAAGGAAAATAAATAATATATAGGCAATAATAAAAATGACTAAGGCAATAATGTTATGACTCAATTTATTAATATCCGATTAAGATTAGAAATAATTAGTTAAATCTCTATTCCTATATATCAAATTCAAAAACTAAAAAAAATATCTAACAAGAAATTTAACTAAATAAATGTTATAAATAGAACCCATAATCAATTAGTGGATTTTGCTGAACAAAGTCAATTCAAAAAATAGGATTAAACAGACAATCTCATTTTTCTTATTATACTATTACCGATTTTAGATCTCTACTTCGCAGCAGTTAAATAACTCAGCTACAGGTTGAAAAACTAAACATAGTAAAGAGAGTTATCAGAGAACATTTATATTCCTTAGGAGTTAGATAAAAAGAGATTTTTAACATCCATTCTTATTAACAAAATATAGATTTGACAAAAACTTATCAGAGGATTAATACTTTCTATATTCTAATTTTGGGGAAATAAAAATGAAAATATTACTTTCGCAAATTAATCCCTTCATTGGTGATATCGAAGGAAATAGTAAAAAGATTCTGGATAATATAAACATTGCCAGAAAAATGGGCTGTGACCTCATTATCTTCCCCGAAATTTCCGTAATCGGTTATCCCCCTCTCGATTTGTTAGAAAAGAAATGGCTCATTAATAAAAATATTAAATATGCTAACGAAATTATCTCCCAGACAAAAGATATTGGTGTCATCTTCGGATATGTAGATAAGAATCCAAACAAGGCTGGTAAAAAATTATTCAACACCGCAATCTGTGCTTATAATGGTAAAATCATTTGTAAATATTTTAAACAATTACTTCCAACTTATGATGTCTTCGACGAACTACGGTATTTTGAACCAGGCAAAAAATCTAGAATTTTCAAATTCAAAGGCAAAACAATTGCATTAACCATCTGCGAAGATGTCTGGAACGATAAAGATTTCTGGAAAGAACGAATATACGAAAAAGACCCATTAGAAGAAATCGCCAAGTCAAATCCTGATTTGATTATAAATATCTCTGCATCTCCGTTCACGGTGGACAAGCCTAAAATAAGAGAAGCGATGTTTAAAACTATTGTCAAAAAATATAAAATCCCTTTTGTTTCGGTAAATCAAGTCGGTGGTAATGATAGCCTTATATTCGATGGAAGAAGTATCGCATTTGATAAAAATGCAAAAATTATTGCGATGGCAAGTGACTTTAAAGAAGATAATGTCCTTGTTGATACCGAAACAAGAACGGGCGATATTCATCCAATTTCCCAATCCAAAATCGAATCAGTTTATAATGCATTAGTGTTAGGTATTAGAGATTATGTCACCAAATGCGGATTTAAAAAAGTCGTCATTGGTCTAAGCGGAGGAATAGATTCATCACTCACAGCATTTCTTGCTTATTATGCTTTGGGAAAAGAAAATGTATTAGGTATAATAATGCCATCTGAATATACATCACAAAGCAGTATTGACGATGCAAAGCAACTTTCCAAGAATCTTAAAATCCCATCCGAGATTATAACCATTACTCCAACATTTCACACATTGAAGAAAGAGCTTCAAAACCTCTTCAAAGGTCTAAAAGAAGATATTACAGAAGAAAATCTCCAGGCTCGTATTCGCTCAAATATCCTTATGGCAATATCAAATAAATTCGGTTATCTTGTCTTAAGCACTGGCAATAAATCCGAACTTGCTACAGGATATTGCACCCTTTACGGTGATATGAGTGGAGGTCTTGCCGTGATTAGCGATGTTCCAAAGACAATGGTTTATGAATTAGCAAATTACATCAATGGAAAAAAAGAAACAATCCCTATTAACATTATAAAAAAAGCACCAACTGCAGAACTCAAACCAAACCAAAAAGATTCTGATACCCTTCCCGAATATGAAATCCTTGATGTTATATTAAAAGCATATATCGAAGACCAGAAAGGAATTAATGAAATTGTTAAGATGGGATTTGATAAAGCCCTTGTTAAAAAAGTAATCAATATGGTCGACAAAAGTGAATACAAAAGGCAACAAGCCGCACCCACATTAAAAGTCACAAGCAAAGCCTTTGGCTTCGGCAGAAGAATGCCCATCGCCTGTAAGATAAATTATTAAATCCAAGGACAAACATTTCTCGGGGATTACTAAAAAATCTTTTAAGATGATATTCCTTCATAGTAAGACTATAATTTATTAATTTATCTTTAATTTGGTTAATATTTTAGACAATTCTTTTTCCTATTGACTTCTATTAAGAAATTAATTAAAAAGATACAAAGCTCAATTCTAAAATAAGAGGAATTAATATATGATTTCAAATAATATTTCTTTTCAAAAATTTAAATATTATATTCATTTAATTTTTATTTTTATTATCATTAATTTTATAATACAATCTCCAAGCATTTCTCAGGTCAAAGAAGAATGGGTAGCAAGATATAATGATCCGGTGAATAGTAATGATTGGGCATATGCGATAGCGTTAGATAGTTCTGGGAATGTCTATGTCACAGGAGTTAGCGATGGTTCAGGAACTGATAAGGATTATGCGACGATAAAATATTCTCAAGGTACTTTTTCTGAATATTTCCATTTGTATTAAAATCATCATATAAAAATTATAAAAGATTCTAAAAGATGAGGAAGGTGCAATATGAAATTTGTGAATATATATATTCAGAAATTAGGGAATAAGATTGCTTTTATTTTATTATCTATTGTTGTGATTTTAATTTCTTCGAATCTGTTTTCTCAAGTCGCAGAAGAATGGGTGGCAAGATATGATGGTCTTGGGGATGATTATGCCTATGCGATAGCTTTAGATAGTTCAGGGAATGTATATGTAACAGGATATAGCGGTGGTTCAGGAACTTATGCTGATTATGCGACGATAAAGTATAATAATGCGGGTGTAGAGCAATGGGTGGCAAGATATGATGGTCTTGGGAATTGGGATGATGAGGCAAAAGCGATAGCTTTAGATAGTTCAGGGAATGTATATGTAACGGGATGGAGCTATGGTTCAGGAACTTCTTATGATTATGCGATGATAAAGTATAATAGTGCAGGGGTAGAGCAATGGGTAGCAAGATATGATGGTCCGGGGAATTATTATGATAGTGCACATGCAATAGCTTTAGATAGTTCAGGGAACGTATATGTAACGGGAGAGAGCACTGTTTCAGGAACTTATCCTGATTATAATTATGATTATGCGACTATAAAGTATAATAGTGCAGGGGGTGAGGAATGGGTGGCAAGATATAATGGTCCGGGAAATTATTATGATTTTGCAAATGCGATAGCTATAGATAGTTCAGGGAATGTATATGTAACGGGAGAGAGCTATGGTTCAGGCAGTTATAATTACGATTATGCGACGATAAAGTATAATAGTTCGGGAATAGAACAATGGGTCGCAAGATATAATGGTCCGGTAAATGATAATGATGTAGATTGTGCATATGCGATAGCTTTAGATAGTTCAGGGAATGTATATGTAACGGGAGAGAGTGCAGGTTCAGGAACTTATGAAGATTATGCGACGATAAAATATAATAGTTCAGGAGTAGAGGAATGGGTAGCGAGATATAATGGTCCGGAAAATCAATTTGATGGGGCATATGCGATAGCGTTAGATAGTTCAGGGAATGTATATGTAACGGGATATAGCTGGGGTTCAGTAACTTATTGTGATTATGCGACGATAAAATATAATGATGCAGGGGTTCAGCAATGGGTTGCAAGATATAACGGTCCGGGAAATTGGAATGATGCTGCATTAGCGATAGCGTTAGATAGTTCAGGAAATGTCTATGTCACAGGATATAGCAGTGGTTCAGGAACTGATGTAGATTATGTGACGATAAAATATAATAGTTCAGGTGTAGAGCAGTGGGTAATGAGATATAATGGTCCGGGAAATTATTATGATGAAGCATATGCGATAGCGTTAGATAGTTCAGGGAATGTATATGTCACAGGATATAGCTATGGTTCAGATTATTATTCTGATTATGCGACGATAAAATATTCACAAAATCCACCTCAAATAACCAAAGTCATATTCTCTGATTGCGTAACAGCAAATCAATCCACTGATCCAGGAGAACTGATAATCCTTCAGTTCGACCAGATAATGGAAATTAGCGGTGCAGGTAGTCCTGTTACTATACTCCCTCAGGATTTTTATCTCACAGGTGGGGCTTCTTTAGGCACAGATTCTACAATGATTAGAAGCACCAATGACCCCACTCAAATCATTATTACCTTAGGAACAAATTTTAGTGGAATCACTATTACAGGGAATGCCACAGGTATAGATATCGGAGCAAATATCCGTTCCGGACTCATCTACAACCCTGTCTCCCTCATTGAAGCTCAAGATGGGGGTGTCCCCGATGTCAATGATACTGCTATAGATATGAAATTTGCATTCACACCAAATACAACCAATATAAATGCTTCAACGGGAGGAACGGTAGGTCTTAATCCAGGAGCAGATAATACCTACTCAAAGCACCAACTTTATATTCCACCTGGTGCTCTTTCTGAGAACAAAAATTTCTCTATTGTTACACCTTTTTATCCCTCAAATAATCTTGTCATTCCAACAGGGGCGAGATTTATTACTTCTAATCCTAAACCTCAAAGCGAAACCATAAATTTCTCTAAATCTGTTACTTTGACCTTAGAATATAATCCTGATATCTATGATATTCAAAATGGTTTTATGGAAAAATATATAAAGATTTTTGAGTTGAAAGAGATAACCCCTGGCTCTTACGAATGGGTTCTTGTTCCGAACACACAGACAATTAATTTCACAGATAAGACAGTTTCTGTTGAAATAAATGCATTAGCAGAAAGCCAGGAAGCGTCCGGAGACACAGGAGGAACTTACGGGACATTACCGATAGCAACAGTTGATGAAAACAGTATTTCCATAAAACCCAGTGGTGGTTCACCAAGACCACCAAGATTAACACTTATGCCTCAGAGTAATCCAACTTTGTTACCCAAGAGTACTGGTATGTACATTCTGCATACAATAGAATTTCCTGGATATGTGGAATGTGCATCCAACGACCCACAAGTAACCAGAGTGAGAATTCGTCAAGCTACACTTACAGAGAGAGTTGGCACAGAAAGTGGGTATATTTATTTCCCGGGTCAGAGCGGCGCGGTCTTTACTATTGTGACAACGAATTCAACAGACTCTATAACCGCTTTTAGTTCCCCTGTGAATATGACAGTGCAGTACATATTAGATCCTGACCCTAATAAGACAGATGTTGTAAATTTCTATGGAATGCTTGGGAATGAGTCACAGATGCGGATATGTAAATCATCCGTGACGAATCCACCGAATTATTGGTATGTAACTGGTTCTCAAACTGTGGATACAGTTAATCATACAGTGAGTATAAATAATCTATCAAATCTTACAAGTGATAATGGGATTTGTATGTATGGAGTTGTATGTATGCCACCTACATCTTTAGATTACTCCTGGGAATTATTTGAATAATAACCTTGTAAAACGTATCTTAAAGCGATATCGGCTTATTATCTAAAGTATTCTCACATTAATTTAATTTTAAAGATGGGGAGTAAGAATATGAAAATTTCAGTAAATTATCACCATTATCTTATAAGAAACAACAAGTCATTATTAATGATTATTGCTCTTATCTTTCTAATCTCTAACCTTCCCGCACAAGTCTACCAGCAGTGGGTGGCAAGATATAATGGTTCGGGAAATTATTGGGATGATGCATCAGCGATAGCGTTAGATAGTTCTGGGAATGTCTATGTCACAGGAGTTAGCGATGGTTCAGGAACTGATAAGGATTATGCGACGATAAAGTATTCTCAAGGTACCTTTTCTGAATATTTCCATTTGTATTAAAATCATCATATAAAAATTATAAAAGATTCTAAAGGATGAGGAAGGTGCAATATGAAATTTGTGAATATATGTATTCAGAAATTAGGGAATAAGATTGCTTTTATTTTATTATCTATTGTTGTGATTTTAATTTCTTCGAATCTGTTTTCTCAAGTCAAAGAAGAATGGGTATCGAGATATAATGGTCCGGGAAATAGTTATGATGAGGCATTTGCCATGGCTATAGATATTTCAGGAAACGTATATGTAACAGGATATAGCTATGGTTCAGGAACTTCTTTGGATTATGCGACGATAAAATATAATAGTTCAGGAGTAGAGCAATGGGTAGCAAGATATAATGGTCCAGCAAATGGTGATGATGAGGCATATGCAATAGCTTTAGATAGTTCAGGGAATGTATATGTAACAGGTGGAAGCTCTGGTTCAGGAACTAATTATGATTATGCGACGATAAAATATAATAGTGCAGGGGAAGAGCAGTGGGTAGCGAGATATAATGGTCCGGGAAATGGTTATGATTATGCAAATGCGATAGCTATAGATAGTTCAGGGAATGTATATGTCACAGGATATAGCGCAAGTTCAAGTACTTATCCATATAATGATGATTATGCGACGATAAAGTATAATAGTTCAGGGGTAGAGCAATGGGTGGCAAGATATAACGGACCGGGAAATGTTGATGATTATGCAAATGCGATAGCGTTAGATAGTTCAGGAAATGTATATGTCACAGGATATAGCTATGATTCAGGAACTTCTGCTGATTATGCGACGATAAAGTATAATAGTTCAGGGGTTCAGCAGTGGGTAACGAGATATAATGGTCCTGGAAATGATGATGATTGGGCAAGTGACATAGCATTAGATAGTTCAGGAAATGTATATGTCACAGGATGGAGCGAAGGTTCAGGAATTTATTGGGATTATGCGACGATAAAGTATAATAGTTCAGGGGTAGAGCAATGGGTGGCAAGATATAATGGTCCGGGATATAGTGCTGATATTGCAAATGCGATAGCGTTAGATAGTTCAGGAAATGTATATGTCACAGGAGGGAGCATTGGTTCAGGAACTGCTTGGGATTATGCGACGATAAAGTATAATAGTTCAGGGGTTCAGCAGTGGGTAGCAAGATATAATGGTCCTGGAAATGATGATGATGAGGCAATAGCGATAGCTTTAGATACTTCAGGAAACGTATATGTAACGGGAGAGAGCATTGGGTCAGGAACTGCTCCTGATTATGCGACAATAAAGTATAATAATTCAGGGGTAGAGCAATGGGTAGCGAGATATAATGGTCCGGGAAATGGTGAAGATTTTACATACGCGATAGCTTTAGATACTTCAGGGAGTGTATATGTAACGGGATATAGCTATGGTTCAGGAAATTCTAAGGATTATGCAACGATAAAATATTATCAATATCCCCCTAAAATTAACAAAGTAACCTTTTTAGATACTCTTACATCAAATCAAACTCCTGACGCTGGAGAAACAATCGTCCTTCAATTCGACCAAATAGTAGAAATTTCTGGAGGAGGTAGTCCTGTTACTATACTCCCTCAGGATTTTTATCTTACAGGTGGGGCTTCATTAGGCACCAACTCTACAATGGTGAAAAATCCTAATGACCCAACACAAATTATTATCAGTTTAGGAACTAATTTTAGCGGAATTACTGTTTCTGGGAATGCCACAGGGATAGATATTAATGCCAATATGCCTGCAGGACTTATTTATAATCCTATAACACTAATCGAAGCACAAGATGGAGGTGTTCCCGATGTCAACGATACTGCCATAGATATGAAATTTGCTTTCACACAAACTACAACCAATATAAATGCTTCAACAGGAGGAACGGTAGGTCTTAATCCAGGAGCAGATAATACCTATTCAAAGCATAATTTCTATATACCACCAGAAGCTCTTTCTGATAACAAAAACTTCTCTATTGTTACACCTTTTTATCCCTCAAATGATCTTGCTATTCCAACAGGGGCGAGATTTATTACTTCTAATCCTAAACCGCAAGGCGAAACCATAAATTTCCTTAAACCTGTCACCTTGACTTTAGAATATAATCCTGAAATCTATGATATTCAAAATGGTTTTATGGAGAAATATGTAAGGATTTTTGAGTTAAAGGAAGTAACTCCTGGGGCTTATCAATGGGTTCTTGTTTCTGGTTCTCAAACAATCAATTTTACTGATAAGACAGTTTCTGTTGAAATAAATGCATTAGCAGAAAGCCAGGAAGCATCAGGAGGCACAGGAGGAACTTACGGGACTTTGCCAATCACAACAGTGGATGAAAACAGTATTTCAATAAAACCGAGCAGTAGCTCTCCAAGAACACCAAGATTAACACTTATGCCTCAGAGTAATCCAACTTTGCTACCAAAGAGTAATGGAATATATACCTTACATACGATAGAGTTTCCCGGGTTTGTGGAATGTCTTTCGAGCGAATCACAGGCGACTACCGTAAAGATGCGTCAGGCATACTTTACAGAGAGAGTTGGCGCAGAAAGTGGGCATATTTATTTCCCGAGTCAGAGCGGCGCGGTCTTTACTATTGTGACAACGAATTCAACAGACTCTATAACCGCTTTTAGTTCCCCTGTGAATATGACTGTGCAGTACATATTAGATCCTGACCCTAATAAGACAGATGTTGTGAATTTCTATGGAATGCTTGGGCATGAATCGCAGATGAGGATATGCAAATCATCCGTGACGAATCCACCGAATTATTGGTATGTAAGCGGTTCTCAAACTGTTGACACAATCAATCACACTGTAAGTATAAATAATCTATCAAATCTTACGGGTGATAATGGAATTAGTATGTATGGAGCTATATGCTTCCCACCTACATCTACAGATTACTCTTGGGAGTTATTTGAATAATTTTAAAAGATTGTGAAGACTTAAAAAATCAAAATACGGGATAAAACTTTTATTAATAAAGGAGAAGGTTATGAATAAAAAGTTCTTTTTTATTATCTTTATATTAATTATATTTACATTTTCATTTCTCTTTTCCCAATCAGGTAGTGTCCTCGAATCCTTAGCAAGTTTCAAGGATTACACAGCTTACCGTATGTCAAGTTATGACAGAAGTGGTGGGAATGCCGATGGGTCGTATGTTTTGCCAAAACCAGGTGAAACAGTAACGCTTGCGGAAATTGATGGTGCAGGTGCCATTACTCACATCTGGGTCACAATAAGTAGTGGTGATGTAAATCATTTACGCAATCTTGTCGTGCGAATGTATTGGGATGGTGAGACAAGTCCAAGCGTTGAAACTCCCATCGGTGATTTCTTCGGCCTTGGTCACGCAAAATATTATCAATATTCAAGTCGACCTTTAGCTATCGGAACTAATAACGGGATGAACAGCTTTTGGTTTATGCCATTCAGTAAATCTGCAAAAATTACTTTAACCAATGATGGTGAGCAAACTCCCGGCGCCTTCTATTACTATATTGATTATCGACTATATAATGAAAATAAAACTCCTTATCCAGATTCTCTGAGCAGATTCCACGCAAAATACAATCAGAAAAAGCCTGCGAATAAAGTTGAAGATTATGAAATCCTTTATGCAGAAGGAAAAGGACAATATGTCGGATGTAATATCAGTATCAAACTTAATTTTGATGGTTGGTGGGGCGAAGGTGATGATAAAATCTATATTGATGGCGATGAAAAACCTACTTTAAATGGCACAGGAAGCGAAGATTATTTTTGTGGTGCCTGGTGTTATGGTGATGCATTTTCTAATTTATATTTCGGGTGTCCTTTACGTGGTGAACATAAAAAAGATGCGTTATGGAATGTTTATAGATACCATATCGAAGACCCAATTCCGTTTGAAAAATCGATTAAGGTAACGATTGAGTCTGTCCACGATTACTCTACCAAATATGAAACTGATGATTATTATAGCGTTGCTTACTGGTATCAATCTGAACCACACATTGAATTTGGGAAAATTCCTCCAGTCGCTGAACGCTATTCTGTAGAGCCTCCAAAACCATTTAAGATTGAAAGTGCTATTGAAGCTGAAGATTTAAAGGTTATCGAAGTTTCAACAAAAGATATAGAACCCGGAACACAAGAAATGATGGTTTTTGGAAATAATTGGAGTGGTGGGAAACAGCTCTGGTTTACAAAAGGAAAAGTGGGAGATTATTTTGTAGTAGAATTCAATGTAGAAAAATCTAACAGATACAGGATTGATGGCTATTTCACAAAATCCTATGACTATGGAATTTTCGAAGTTTATCTTGACGGAAAAAAGCTCAAACGAACATCTATTGATGGTTATAGCCCAAAGGTTGTCGCCTCTGGTGAAATCAAACTCGGAAAGAAAAAATTATCCGAAGGCAACCACATACTAAAATTTACCGTCAAAGATAAAAATAAAAAATCAGCAGGATATATGATAGGAATAGATTGCTTCAAACTGACTCCTATTAAAAGAGTATATTTCTAAAACATCAACCACAACGACACAACGAACACGAAGAATAAAAACAATATTTAGACAGGATATACAGGATAAGCAGGATAAAATAATTTAAAATGTAAAACTGACAACTGACAATTTTAAATGTCATTCTGAGCTGAAGTCCTGATTGAAACAAAGGAGCAGTGAAGAATCTTGTATTTAAATACTTTTTATATAACCGCTAATTTCGCGAATCTTCACTAATTATTTTTAATATGATTCTTGAAAATTCGTGAGATTCGTGGTTATATTTCTTTACAGTGTTCATCTGTGTTTATCAGTGGTTAATTTATATTTTCTCTGAGTCCTCTGTGGTTTAATTATCTTTTATCTCCACTTGACAAAATAACATCATTTCTGTTTAGTAAATCATCCTTATATAAAAATAAAGATAGGAACTTTTTATGCCACGAAATTTTTTGTTGGAGATTGGGACAGAGGAAATTCCAGCAGGTTACCTTGAACCGGCTTCTGTAAGTTTAAAGGAATTGATGCTAAAACAATTAAAGAGTTACAATCTCTCATTTGAATCAATAACAACACTTTATACGCCAAGAAGATTGGCTTGTTTTATAACTAATCTGATAGAACGACAAACAGATTCAATTCAGAAGGTAGTTGGTCCACCTAAAAACATCGCTTTCAAAGATGGTGAACCGACCAAAGTGGCAATAGGATTTGCAAATGCTCACGGTATCGCAGTGGAAAATTTGAAATTCGAAGAGACAGCAAAAGGAACTTATTTACGCGTTGAGAAAGAAGTTAAAGGACAAGAAACTATTGACATTCTCTCAGAATTCATCCCTTCAATAATAACAAAAATATCCTTTCCCAAATCAATGAAATGGGGAATAAAAGATTTGAAGTTCGCTCGTCCTATTAGATGGATTGTTGCCTTATTCGGTTCGAAAATTGTTAAATTCTCAATCGATGGTTTAACTTCGAATAACAGAACCAGTGGTTTGAGATTCTGGAGTGGTAATGACATTATCGTCTTGCAGGCTGATATGGATATTTATAAAAATGTTCTGATGAAAAACAAAGTTATCGTCGATCAAAATCAAAGAAAAGAAGCTATCAAAAATCAACTAATCTCCATACTTGATGAATACGGCAATAGAACTTATGATGAGGAGTTGTTGGATGAGGTTACGAATCTTTGTGAATATCCAGTGGTGGGAGTTGGCTCTTTCAATGAGAAATTTCTGGAACTACCTGAAGAAGTCATAACTACCGTGATGAAAAAACATCAGAAATTCTTCCCTATCAAAAATGCACAATCAAAACTTAAAAATAAATTTATATTTATTCACAATGGTGAGCGTGAATTTCTTGATAATATTCGTAGAGGAAATGAAAGAGTCTTATCTGCAAGATTATCTGACGGAAAATTCTTTTATGATGAAGACAGAAAAACAAAACTTATAGATAAGCAAAAAAACTTAAAAGGCGTAATCTGGATTGAAGATTTAGGTAATTATTATCAAAAAACTCAGAGATTGGAAAAGCTCGTAACTCACTTCTCATCAATGTTAAGAGTGGATAAAAAAACAAAAGATAATGCAGTTAAAGCCTCTGAACTCTGTAAAATTGACTTATTAACCCAGATGGTTTTTGAATTTCCTCAACTTCAAGGAATAATGGGAAGAATTTATGCTGAAAAGGATGGTGAAGAGAAAGAAACAGCCCAGGCAATCACAGAACATTATATGCCAAGAGGCGCCTCTGATTCGCTTCCAGAAACATTCGCAGGCTCTATATTGAGTATAGCTGAAAAGATTGATAACATAGTCGGATGTTTCATCGCTAACTTAAAACCAAAAAGTTCTCAAGACCCTTATGCCTTAAGAAGACAAGCTCTTGGCATCATTCGAATAGTCAATAATAATCCTGATTGGCACTTTTCATTAACAGAACTTATAAAATTTTCAATGGATGTATTTCAAAAACAATTCTGTAATAAAAAATTCGATTCTATAGACAAAAATGTTCTCACAAATGAAATTGCTGATTTCATCAATCAGAGAATAAAAAATATCCTTGAAGAAAAAGAAGTTCGCTATGATATAGTTGATGCGATATTAGCCATAGGATGTGAAGATATAAATGACAACTTTAAACGAGCTGAGGCATTAGCTCTATTAAGAGAAAGCGCTGGCTTCGAGGAGCTTGTTATTTCATTTAAAAGAGTTTCAAATATAATTATCCAGGCAAATGAAAAATTCTCAAAAAACGAGTTTGGTGAACCGGATGAAAGCCTTATTCAAGAAAAAGATGAAAAAATCCTATGGCAAACATTTCAAGACATTATTGATGATATGAACAAACTGATAAAACATAAAGAATATTATAAAGGATTTGTGAATTTATCAGAATTAAAACCTATTGTTGATTCATTTTTCAATACTGTAATGGTAATGGTGGAAGATGAAAAACTGAGAAATAATCGATTAGCGATTCTTTCCAAATATGACAAATTATTTAAGGGATTAGCTGATTTTACTAAAATAGTTATTGAATGATTTGAAATAGAACGCTGATAAACGCGGTTTATGATATTTTTTTTGTGGTCGTTATGTAGTTGTGGTTAATTTTTCTATAATTTTTTATGTTGTCAGTTTTATATCTTAAATTGGTCAAACTAACAATGACTTCAACAATTGATGACCCGATATTTATTAATGAGTGTATCAAAAAAGCTGTTGGTAGCAGGTTAAGATTAACTGTTCAACTCGAAGATGCAAAAGACGAATATGCCTCACTCTTTCTTAATTTAATTAATAAAGGAAAAGAAAAATATATCTGTATCGATGACCTTTCTCCAAAGGTGGATTTAAAAATCGGTGATACCTTAAGTCTATCTTTTTTACTCGATAAATATAAATACATAATCAGAGTAAAACTAATAGAAGAAATATTAGGTGACTTAAAAAGTTTATTAGTCTCATATCCTGATGCAGTAGAATACATTCAAAGAAGAGAACATTATCGGGTCGAACCTTCCTATAGAGCACCTATATTAATCAACTGGGGTGCTGCTATTGTTGAAAAAGATGAACAAGACATCACTGACATTGCTTTCAAAGATATAAGAAGATTCGACAGTAAGGTAGTTGATATTAGTGTTGGAGGAATTAGTTGTAATGTGCGAAATTTACCCGTTTATTTTGAGAAATTTGTCTTAATAAAAGAGGTTTACATAAAAATCCCTTTTTATGAGCAATTCACTTGTTGTCTCCAAATCAGATACATCAGAGAAATTCCTGGAACAGAATTTCGCTATAGATGCGGTATGCAATTCATAGATTTACCTGTCGATATCCAAAATATGATTAATGAATATGTTGTGAATGTACAGCGTGAAGATTTACGAAAGATGCATGAACAGATAGAACTCTAAGGAGTGTATCATTATAGAACAGATACAAGACAAAACTCTTAAAACAATTTATTTAGAAAATGATTTGAAATCTATTGATATCCTGTCGTTTCCCTGGGACAATCCAGACAAACTCGCTAAAGAATTTGACTTCATAAAATCAAGCTCCACAAGAAAAGTAATAAAATACAAATTCGGTGATAGAATTTTATTTATTAAAAATTATAAGGTAAAAGAAGAAGGGAAATACATATTCCATCGATATAAAGCATCAAAGGCTCTTACAGAATGGAATAACGGCAACAGACTTTTGAAAGCTGGAATCCCAACATTGAAACCGCTTGCAGTCTTTGAGAGATGGAAAAATAACAAAGTTTATGATAGCTTCATAGTAACAGACGAAATTAAAAATGTAATAAATGCAAAGGATTTCCTCTTAAGCGAAAAAAATAATGAACTGAGAAAAATATTCTTAATCGCTATTATTAATTTTATGAAGAAGATGCACTCTGTCAATTTTTACCACGATGATATGAAATTTGCTCATATCCTTTTAGACAAAGAGTACAGCAAAGATTTCAGGTTTACCATTATAGATTTGGACAACGGTCTATTCTTAAAAGGATACCATTTATGGGGAATGGCAAAGAACTATCTTCAATTGATGAAATCTATTCCTGATGAGGCGATGAAGTCCGAAGAAAAGTTGTTTTTCACAAAAGAATATTGTGATAATAAATCAATTAATCTTTTTCTCCTCAAATTTGTTATAAGGCTCATATTAATTCAAAAACAAATTAAAGAAATTAAAAGAGGCTTTTTTAAAATCATACGCAATCTTTTCAAATTGATAATCAAAAAAATGTAGGGATTTTATTTATCAGACTATTTTAAGAGTGATAATTCAAACCTCAAAAAAATTATTAATGTTTAATGTTTTAAATCGTCTAATTTTTATAATCTTAAAAGAGAATATAATAAAATGAAAATTATTTTGTTAATTTGCATAATATTTTCCATCACTTTTTCAGTATTGCCAGTGGTATTATTAACAGAAAACTTTTCGGGTGGAGCATTAGAAAATATCTGGAATCATTTGCCTTCCCCTTATGATGATGACCTTCAAGCTGTGCCTGATTCTCAATCTCCTAATGGTTCTGGACCACCTGATTGCAACGGGTATATAGGTAAGCTTGGTGATTTGGACTCGACTAATACGGGAATTGCTGCTGTCTATGCAGGTGATTCTACCTGGAAAAATGTCGAGATAGAAGCATGGGTTTACTGCTATGACTCAGTAATCAATGGAGCTTCACCACAAGGTGGAATTCTCGCTCGTATTGACCCAACTGTTTCAAATGAGTATTGTCGATTTTATTCTGCACTAAGTTTAATTGACCCTCAACTTAAGCTCCAGACATATACAGGAAGCTGGAGCACAATCGCTTGGACTGGTCGAACAGAAACAGCTGGCTGGCACAAAATGAAAATGATTGTTTATGACGACAATGTCTGGACCTATTTTAATACGATGAATAAACCTCTGCCAGATTGCCCTAAACAAATGTCAGCTCTTTCTTCAACGTTGAATGAAGGTGCAATTGGGTTAGGTGTGCTTCACAACAACGCAACACCACCTGTCGCAGAATATTTCGACCAGATTCGTGTTAGTGAAGCTAAAACTACACCACCCTTATCCAACGTGAGTATCACATCTTTTCCAGACAACATAAAGTCCAATAAAGATTTTGACATCACAGTTAATTACACAACAAATTTTACCCAAACAGGCCATCGTGGAAGAATTTATTTGGAAGTCATAGATTATTCCACAGGTAACATCATAAAAAAAATATTTAATGATAACAATGGCATCGGTTACAATCAATCATCAGCAAGTGTAACATTTACAACTTCTATTACACCAGGATATGATAGTGTGTTTTTCAGGACTTACATTTCGCCAATGGAAATGAATCGATGGACTGTAAATAAATATTTAAGTTACCCAAGAGATGGCTCGTATCCTTATGAGTGGACAGGAAATGGCGTTACTCACGATATTTATTACAAAAGCTCACTTATCCTTGCTGATAATGTGGAAGGCAACAAATGCTACTGTTGCGGTATAACTTATGAAACATTTATGGATGCTTATGAAGCTTATAATAATAAATATGGTTTTGATTCAATCGCCGGGATGAGTGTAAATAATGTGAAAACTTTTCGCCAGCTTTGGTATATTTCGCTTGATACTTCTGGAGACTATCCTAAAGGATGTGTTAAAGCAATATATGATTATAATGTTGGGTATGAAATAACAAATTGGGAAGAAGCCTTAGATGGTGATTTTGTCCAGATATGGCGTCGCAGTGGTTCTGGACATTCAGTCATATTCCGAGATTGGGTAAGAGATACAGATGGAACTATTACTGGCATTCAATACTGGTCAACACAACCATCAACAAATGGAATCAATTTTAACACAGAAAATTTTGGTGAAACAAGTGGAGTTGATGCAACTAAAACTTATATTGGACGTGTTGTGAAACCATCTGACAATGACGATTGGCAGAATAGATATGGTGATACTGATACTTCAAACACACCAACTTATGTTGATAGAACAATGGTTGTAAACTGGTTTTTGTATTAAGGAAAATGTTAACAGGGATAGACAGGATTATCAGGATAAAATTCCCTAATATTTAACCGCAGATTCACGCTGATAGACGCTAATAAAATCTAATTGATAAAATCTGTGTTTATCTGCGTTAATCTGCGTCCATCTGTGGTTAAGTTTTTCTTCTCTTTTCGGTATGATTTGTAATTTCAATTATCCCTTCAAGCCAGTTCTGGCAATGCCTTGAATGAAAAATCTCTGCAAGAAAAAGAAGGCGATGATAATTGGTAGGACAGCAAATGTTGACGCTGCCATCAAAAGATGAAATTCACTTCCCGCATCATTGTTAAAAGAAGATAAACCCACCATCAATGTCCAATATTTAGGATTTTTAGCCACAATCAAGGGCCATAATAGGGCATTCCAGTTCATTAAAAAATCAAAAATCCCAGCTGTAATTATGACCGGTTTGGACAATGGAATGACAATCATCCACAGTGACCGAAATTTGCTTGCACCGTCAATCTTTGAGGCATCCATTAAATCATCAGGAATCGTCATAAAAAATTGCCTCATAAGAAAAATAGTAAAAACATTCGCAAGCCAGGGGATTATAAGAGATTTATAAGAATTTAACCAACCCAAATGCGCAACTATCAAATAGGATGGAATTATAAGAACTTGTCCCGGAATCATCATTGTGCTTAATATTAAGAAAAATAAAAACTTTCTACCAGCAAACCGCATCTTTGCAAAGGCAAATGCTGCTAAGGAAGAAGTTATGAGTCCCACAACGACTATGGTAGTACAAGTAAAAATTGAATTGAAAAAGTATCTTCCAAATGGGGCACTATGCCAGGCTTCAACAAAATTTTTAAGCTGAAAGGTAGCGGGAATAAATGTGGGTGGAATACTTTGTGCCTCTGGTAATGTCTTTAATGATGTTGTCACCATCCAATAAAATGGAAATATCACCAAAACAGTTCCGAAAGATAATACTACATATATTGTCAACCCAAGAATATTTCTGTTTAATTTTGCCAGAGCATTCTCTTTGTTAGTCATTATAACACTCTCAATCATAATGAACTTTTTTGCCAAAAATCTTATTCTGTATAAGAGTTAGCAAGAGTATGATTACAAGTAAAATATAAGCTAAAGCGCTTGCATATCCAAACTCATCTAATTCCCAAGCCCTACGATAAATGTAGAATACAATTGTAGTTGTCGTATTATCAGGACCACCATCAGGCGTCATAACAAACATCGGGACAAAGGCTTTGTAAGCAAAAATCACCGAAATTAAAGCAATAAAAAAAGTTGTGGGCGATAACAAGGGAATAGTAACATATTTGAATTTTTGCCATATCGAAGCACCATCAATTTCCGCAGCCTCATAAAACGCTTTATCAATGTTTTGTAATCCCGCAAGAAAAATGACTATATTGTAGCCAATGACTTGCCATACTGTTAAAATTATAATGCAACACATAGAGAGACTCGGACCACCTAAATACCACGGTAATCTTATCCCAATTGACCCAAGAACAAGATTTAAAATCGGTGTGGACTCTCTTAACCATTTTTGTTGAGGAATTCCGATTTGTTCAAAAATATAATTGGCAAGACCATACTCTCTGTTAAAAATCCACTGCCAGACAATAGCCACTGCTACTAGCGAGGTTATGTAAGGAATAAAATATGCCGTGCGATAAAATGAAAGCCCTTTTATTTTTTGATTTAATAATATGGCTATAAAAAGAGAAAGAACAATAGCAATCGGCACAGCAAACATAACGTAGTAGGTAGTATTCACAAGAGATTGAATAAATTTCTTGTCCCCTAATAATCTTATATAATTAGCTAAACCGACAAATTTAACAGTGCTGATTTTTGTGTAAGGACCCCAATTGGAAAAGGACAAATAAAACGAGAAGATTATAGGAATAAACCAGAAGACGAAAAGAATTATTAAGGCAGGAGAAAGATAGGAATAGGCTTCAATGTTTTCTATAAGTCGCTTCTTTAACTTCAATGAAATAATCCCTCTTTATGTAGCGGTGCGATTTATCACACGCATTCGGCTAATGTGATGCGACATTTATGTCGCAAATTCTGCGAGCTAAAGCTCGCACCACGCATAAATCCGACCGCTACAGTTATCCTATTTCTTCAACAATTGCATAGCGTATTTCTTTGATATTTCATCAATCTTTTTGCCTGAAATTAATTTGGCTATCTCTTCAACTCTTTCCTCATAATTAAGTTTTCTCACACTCGTAACGGTTCTATTTTTTGAAACTTTTTTCTCTACTGAAAAATGGCAATCACCGTTAGAAGCAATCTGTGGTAAATGTGTAATACAAATTATTTGATGAGTTTTTGATAATTGTCTCAATTTCTCTCCAACTTTTTTAGATGTTTCGCCTCCTATCCCAATATCTATCTCATCAAAAATCATACAGGGTATCATATCAACTTTAACAAGGATTGTCTTTAATGCAAGCATAATACGGGAAAGCTCTCCACCTGAGGCAATCTTTTTTAGCGGTTTCAACTCCTCCCCCACATTAGGTGAAATGAGAAACTCAACATTATCTCCTCCTCTTTCCGTCACTTTATATTTCTCAGAATCAATTTCTATTCCATCATCCGATTTAATCTGTTTAATTTGAATCTTAAATTTTGTCTTTGGCATATTGAGTTCTTCAAGCTCAGTCTGAATCTTCTTCTCAAGCTCACTGGCAACAGCCGTTCTAATCCTCGTCAATTCCTTACAATAAGCAGACAAAGTTTTACGTTCTTCCTCTAACTCTTTCCCAAGCTCTTTAAGTTTCTCTTCACAATGTTCTATTTCATCATATTCTTTTTTAAATTTCTCAAGACTACATTTTATACCATCTATATTGCTACCATATTTCTTCTTTAGCTTATTAATCAGCTCTAATCTTTCCTCAATAAAATTAAGTTTATTCTGATTGAACTCAATGCTATCTCTATATCGCATAATATCAGTTGAAATTTCATTCAACTGATAAACAATACTTTGCATCTCCTCATAATACTTAGAAAATTTCTTATCTACTTTCTCAATTTTATCCAACTCATCTTTAACTTCATCAAGAAGTTCAATAACAGATTTACCATAGATAGAACCTTCATCGAGAATATTATAAAGACGAGAGGTTGCATCCATAAGCAGTTGTGTATTCAAAAGGATATTTCGTTCTTCCTTTAACTTTTCATCTTCGCCATCGTTCAAATCGGCATTTTTAATTTCACTAATTTGATATTGCAATAAATCTTTGAGTCTTTCTTTATCTGATTCGCTTCTCTTGAGTTTCTCAAGTTCCTGTTTTAGAGAAATATATTTATAATAACTCTGACTGACCTTTTCAAGAAGCTCCTCATAATGACCATATCTATCCAATGCTAATATATGGTTTTCAACATCAAGAAGCCATTGATGCTGATGCTGGGAGTGAATATCGACAAGGTTATCACCAAATTGTTTTAACTTTGAGACAGGAATGGGAGAACTATTAATAAAGCATTTACTTTTTCCGACTTTACTAATTATTCGCTTTATAAATAAAGAATCATTTATTTTTTCAATGCCAGACTCATCAAGAAAGGAATTAATCGGTGAGTTTTTTTTGACAATGAAAGAAGTTTCAATCATAGCCTCATCAAATCCAGAACGTATGTCATCACTACTTGACCTATCACCGAAGACAAGATTTAATGCACCCATAATAATCGATTTACCAGCACCAGTTTCACCTGTAATAATATTCAAACCACTTTCAAAATCAATTGTTAGCTCCTCAATTATGGCGAGATTCTTTATGCTCAGAGTTTTTAACATAATTTCTACAATAGATTTAAAAAATTTTTGACAGGATAACAGGATTTTCAGGATTCTAAAATATCTTGTTAATCTTTTGGTAAATCCTTTACCTTTCTTTTTATTTCTACCTTTTTCTCTCCGAAATTTATAACTAATCCAACAGGTTTCCCAGTAGCAACAAGATAATTTACCAATTGCACCTCACATGCTTGTACAATTTGTTTCACAGACTTTAATTCTAAAATAATTGTATCTTCAACAATTATATCAGCAACAAATTCTCCTACAATTTCATTTTCATATGAAACAGTTATAGGGTTTTGACATTCTGCTTTTAATCCTAACTTGTTTAGTTCTATCAATAAACATTTCTCATAAACAGATTCTACGAAACCATAGCCCATTCTATTATACACTTTATATGCACAACCAATTATTTTTTCGGTTAGCTCTTTATATTCCATTTGTAGATTCTTTTGGATTCCTTTAATATTTACGATTTACATGATAATAGAAATTTATGAATTTTCTAATATCTTGTTAATCCTGTTATCCTGTCAAAAAGTATTTAAAAAGATATTTTTATTGACTGAAGTGTTTCCCAACAATTAATAATTAATTGGCTTGATAATCATAAACGTCTTTATTTCTGTCAAGATTTTTGAAAATAATTAACCTATCAAAGAAAAAATGAACTGGATAATTCACTACATTAACCCTCAACTCTCCAATCAATTATCAACTGAACTCGGCATCCATCCTTATGTAATTAGGGTCCTATTAAATCGTGGTTTTGATACTCAGGCATCAATTGATAAATTTATTAATCCAAAATTATCGAATATTTATGACCCCTTCCGCATCAAAGATATGGAAAAAGCAGTTGATAGAACAATCAGGGCAATTAAAAATTCTGAAAAAATCCTTATTTATGGTGACTACGACGTTGATGGAATCACCTCCACAACTCTGCTATTTAAAACATTAAAATTATTAGGTGCTTCACCCACCTTTTATATTCCTCATCGGATTGATGAGGGATATGGACTCAATATGAATGCCCTTGATAGCGTTCTTGAAAAAAGTGTAAATCTGATTATCACAGTTGATTGTGGTATATCTTCTATTCAAGAGGTAGAACTTTTAAAAAATAAAAATATTGATATTATTATCACAGATCATCATCTGCCGGATGATACTCTCCCTGATGCTTATGCAATAATTAATCCAAACAGACCTGATGATGATTATCCTTTTAGACAATTAGCAGGTGTAGGTGTCGTCTTTAAATTTTGCCACGCCCTTCTGAAAAAAGCCAATTTCCCTGAAGATGAAGCTAAGTCATTCCTTTTATCTCATTTAGACCTTGTAGCTCTTGGAACTGTTGCGGATATTGTGCCATTAGTTGATGAGAATAGAATATTAGTCAAAAATGGACTCAACCGGATACAGGGAACAAAAAATATCGGATTAAGTGAAATGCTTAAAGTTTTATCTCTCACCAATAGATCCATAGACACTTTTTCTATCGGTTATATTATAGCTCCTCGATTAAATGCGGCAGGTCGAACAAGTCACAGCAAAATATGTGTAGAATTCTTATTAACTGATGAACCAATCAAAGGAAGGAAGCTATCTCTTATTCTTGATAACTTTAACAAAGAGAGAAAATCCATCGAGGATTCCATTTTAAAAGAAGCGATTGAAAAAATTGAGCGTGAAAAAATCCATAGAAAAAATAAGATAATTATTATATACAAAGAAGACTGGCATTTAGGCGTGATTGGTATCGTGGCTTCTAAACTGGTCGACATTTACAAAAGACCTGTGATTATTTTACAGAAACATAAACAGAGACTAAAAGGGTCTGCAAGAAGTATTGATTCTTTCAACATCCTCTCAGCCATTCATCATTGTAAAGATGTATTGATAAAATATGGAGGGCATAAATACGCTGCAGGACTCACTCTGGAGTGTAAAAACTTCGAAAGATTTCATACACTTATCAATGAATATACTGAGGAAAATTTATCAGATGAAGATTTATTAGAATCTTTACAAATTGATTGTGAAATTCCCTTCTCTGCAATTAATGAAAAGCTTGTTGAAGATTTAAACTTATTAGAACCTTTCGGAACCGGGAATCCAGAACCCGTCTTTGCATCTGATAATATTAAAATTGTATCTGAACCTAAACTGATAAAAGACAAGCATATTAAAATGTTTTTAAAACAGGGAAATCAGACTTTTTCCGCTATCGGATTCTCAATGCCAGAAAAATTTGATGAGATTAATCGCTCTCAAAATATCAAAATTGCCTTCACACCCAAATTCGATTATTACAATAGCTCTCAGTCTATCCAATTAATTCTAAAGGATTTGAAAGTGGATTGATAAAAAAATAATTAACCCTCTTTTAATTCTCAGAACCTTTTCGACCTGTCTTTTATTTCTTCAAACGACACGGATTTCCCTGTCGTAAATGTAAGCTTATACGGGGTGTTAGAAAGTACTTCCTTATTAATCGTCACGGCTTTTTTATCAATAGTAACAGTATATTTTGTATCAGGTTTCCAGGTATAATTAACCCTTGCCTCAGTCCAACCATCACCTACTGAATCAAGAATATCAATCGAAGGAACATATTCTAATTCCGGAGAAAATCGAATACTATTCCTCACTGAAGTATGGTTCATCGGTGCATTAAAAAGGATTCTGACAGGTTCGTTAGGACGAAAATAGAAATCTTTCGCATCATTCTTTGGAAAGGTATCTATGATGGAGGGTTTCCCTGTTTTTAATCCAAAAATATAATCTTCCTGCAAACTATTCCCCTCAAAATCCTTTGCATTTGTGCTAACTTTTATACTATAAAGTTTATTAAATCGCAAACCCTTCTCTACATCATTGCCTTTTAAAACAATCTGTAACAAATCAAAATCACTTTCTTTGCCTTCTCTCCCCATAAATGAAGTATAAGCAGCTTCTGGAATAATTGATAGAGCAGATTTGACACTATCAATATTCATTCGTTTACTAAATTTTACAAAAATAGTTATATTTCGCTTCACCTGTATATCAGAATTATCTGCAGGGTCGGTATAAACGACATACGGATAATCAACGGATTTCTCAAGATATAATTCACCTACATCAATCTCTCCTGTTTGGTCTACATCAAATTTGTCTGATTCAAGGTCATTATATCCCTCTTTTTTAGCAATAAGATTATAAGAGCCATAGGGCACTTCTTTAAATCTAAAAATCCCATCTGCACCTGTCGTTGCATAAAAATTCGTTCCGGGAATAATAACAACTATACCTGTTGAATCTTCTTCACCTTCCAACACGGCTTTACCATTAAGTGCCCCAAATTTTTGTTCAGGCTCTTTCTCCTGAAGTGTTAGGATTACATTTTTCACATCAGAATCAGTTACATCCACACCTACAATTTCCTTAAGTTTGTAACCCTCAAGTTCAGCCGATAGTTTATATTTCCCCGGATTCAAATAACTAAAATAAAAATTCCCTTCAGAATCAGTTCTCGTTATATAATTTATCTCTTCAATCTTTACTCTAACACTAACAAAATTATAGTCAGTCGAACCATCTAATTTATTCAATACAACATAACCTGCTATGGTTCTTCCATCTTTCTCAGAGATTGTACTCATCATTTTAACAGCCATTTTTTCATCAGCACTCATTGGCTGAAGAGTCACTTGGCTGAATCTCAAATTCTCTCCTTCCTTAATTTCTATCATATCGGAAAAAGGGTTATAGCCATCCTTTTTAAATGTAATAGTATATAAAGCAGGCTCAATTCCCTTAATCAAAAATAATCCACTACTATCCGTTGTCGTTTGATAATCTGTATTATCGAGACTGACTATAATATCCGTGAAATCCGTGGCATCAGATAAAGTAACTTTGCCCGAAATGAATGATTTCTTAACTTTTGCTGAAGTCAAAGGTTCTAAAGTAACTGTACCGGCATCCACGATTTTATCTTTTGTGTTGAGAAATAATTTTTTAAATCGCTCCTGAGTATAACCACTTTTTTGAGCATATAGTTGATAGGTGCCCTTTTCTAAACCCTGTATCAGAAATTCACCATTCTCATCCGTATAAGCAACAATCTGAGTTCCACCGACAAATATAGCAGTTCCTGAATGGTCTGTCTCTCCTGATAATTTCACGATACCTTTTATATCATAGTTTATCAGTTCACCTTTTCCGTTTTTCTGAGTTGTTCCTTGCTCACAAGATAGGATAAGAAAGAGGAGAGTAAAAATGAGAAGAGTAAACAATAATATTCTGAGATTCATTTAAGATTTTATCCTAATAATAAAATGTAGCGGTCGAATCTATAAAACAATAATATTAGATAAATCAAACCACTACCTTTCACATTACAAGGGACAGACATTCATTGCCTGTCCCTCAATATAAACGTCTAAAGTTATTTCTTTTCTTCCTTAGGACTTTTTTCTTCAGGAGCTTTTTCTTCTTTTTCAGATTTCTCTTCAAGACTAATTAATATCTTAAAATTATGCTCTTTCAAAAATTTCTCATCCAACTCCTTTTTCAATGCGGCTCTTTTCTCCATCTTAACCGCATTCTCTACCATACCTTTCACTTCATCAAAAGGTTTTAACCGTTCCTCTTCAACTTTATTCAATTTAACAATCGCCATATTGTTCCCATATTTTATAGGTTCAGACATTTCTCCAACTTTCATCTTATCAACGGCACCTTTAAATTCCTGCCCTTTAATAAGTGGATTAATCAATCCCAATTTACCTTTATCCTTAGAAGAAGAATCTTCCGATTCCTTTTCTGCAACATCCGCAAATTTCGTTTCACCTTTCACTATTTTCTCGCGCAGTTCTTTCAACTTAGCCGAAACCTTATTTTCTTCAGCCTTCTTGGCTTCATCAGACATATTAGGTTCAAAAGTCAATTTCTTTGCAATTATATCGATATCAACTCTTTTGGGATTTTTATACCTGTCTTTATTCTTTTCATAATTTGTCTTGAGTTCAGGTTCTTCAACTTTCACATTATCATCAACCAGTTTCTTTACCATCATATTCGATATCACGTTTACTTCAAATTTGTCATAATCTTGTTTATAGGAATCTTTTTCATTCAATTTCTTTTCTTTGGCATCAGCAACAATTGCTCTCTGCAAAAGCTGATTCTTAGCAAATTTAATTTTATCATCAGGTGTGGTAAGTTGTGACTTTATTCTTGGAGATAGTGCTTCTATATCACCATCAAAATTCTTTTTCGTATAAACAAAATCACCTATTTTAAATAGGACTTCATCTTCTTTAATATCTTCTTTTTTAAGAACATCAAAATTAGAAGTTACATTTGGACCGGTGAGCAATTTATCGATATATTCCTCTTCTAACTTTCTTTGTTTATCACGTTTTATTTTATTATCTATAACCGTTTTTACACTTTCAAAGGTCTTCATACCAGGCATCACTTTGTTCTCTATTTTAATTATCTGATAACCATGTTTTGTCTCGATAATATCCGTATATTTACCCACTTCAGTCTTCATCGCTGCTTCTTTTATCTCATTGAGCAAAGGTTTGGGGGCATTGGGCACAGGTAATGGTCCAATTGTTTCACCTTTTTTTGATGCATCTGATTCTGAATACTCCTTAGCAAGTTTTACAAAATCTCCACCAGCATCAAGCTTCGCTTTGACCTCATCCATTTTCTTTTTCACAGCCAATTTCTCTTCTTTATTCATCGGGACATATAAAATAGCCCCTGTTTTAATCTTCTTTTTCAAATCTATCTCATTCTTATCTTTATCGAGGATTTTCTTTGCCACCTCACTATCACCCGATACGGTTTTTGCTATCTCATATAACGTATCACCTTTTTGAACTTTATATTCTTTATAGGTGGATAAGAATATATGTCTCATTGTAAATGACAAATCTTGTTTGAATTCATCTGGGTGTTCATCATAATATTTCTTAATTTCATCATCGTTCAACGATGCTTTACTTAATATGACTTCTTCATACAATAATTTGCCTAATTCTCTTTGGTCCCATTTTTCTTTTTGTTGCTTGAATTCTTCTACGTCTTTTAATCCTTCTTTCACGCCCTTAGTATGTAGAATCTTTGAAAGGGCTATTTCTTTAATAATCGATTCTTTTTCCGGAGCTCCTAAATCCGCTTCGGTAAGACCTCCCATACGCATCATCCGTTCACCGATTTCACTTTGCATTACCTTACCGCCATCAAATTCAGCAACAACCTGATCTTCCTTCTGAGTTTCTTTCTTCTCCTCGACTGCATAAACACTAATCAAGAGGAGAAAGGAAACCATAACCAACAAAATACACCATCTTAAAACTCTCGACATTTTATTCATTGATTAACCTCCCTTAATAATAATTAATAAAAATTTCATCAATTCTTACCAAATTGTAAACCTTAATTCAATCAAAAAATTAATCAATAAAATAATTTTATTTTACTTATAATCTTTATATAAAAATGCTCTTCTTATAAAGCTTCTTACCTCTTATTTATTAGTTATAATTTTTTAATAATTCCTTTTATTAACTTAGCGAATTTTTCTTCAACTAATTTCGCATTATCGATTACTTCTTGATGAGTTAGAACTCTCCCCTCTTCTTTTTTAATATTAATATTTGAAATATAAGAAATGCCAATGACCCTTAATCCACAATGAACAGCGGCTATGACTTCTGGCACTGTTGACATACCAACAGCATCGGCTCCTAACATACACATCATCTTGATTTCAGCATCCGTCTCATAACTCGGTCCCGTAACTCCAACATACACACCCTCTTTTAAATCAATATTTTCTTTTTTTGCCACATCCTTGACCAATTTTCTCAATTCCTTATTATAAGCATTTGACATATCGAAGAATCTTTCTCCAAATTCATCAACATTTTCACCAATCAAAGGATTTCTCCCCATAAAATTAATATGGTCATTAATCAACATTAAATCACCAACTTTAAAATTTTCGTTTAAACCACCCGCCGCATTTGTGATTATTAAAAATTTGACACCAATCAATGCCATAACCCTTACAGCAAAAATCACTTCCCACATCTCTGCACCTTCATAAATGTGCTTGCGACCATTAAAAATAATTACCTTTTTGTCATCTGAATCAGCAAAAATCAAGCTCCCTTTGTGACCCACAACCGTTGA
>Ga0315274_10000166_pt1 | contig 97605 bp, 70 predicted proteins | sample YL17G02_20_MG_FD_203700 | JGI IMG/M metagenome (GOLD analysis project Ga0315274, IMG submission 203700) | Sediment microbial communities from Yellowstone Lake, YNP, Wyoming, USA - YL17G02_20 | ecosystem: Environmental > Aquatic > Freshwater > Lake > Sediment | place: USA: Wyoming | collected...
GCGAGAGGCTCGGCGCGATGGAGCCAAGCTGCCTGCTGGCGGCCCTGCTTGCAGAGCGGGATATCCGGCTGGACACGCGGAGCGACTTCGGCCATGCGCCGCTACCCAAGCAGGCCCGTCAGGCCGGACCTTCAGATCTCCTCGAGCTTCTCGAGCTCTTCCGCAAGGCCGAAGCGGCGCACTTCGAGCCGGAACGAGTCCGCTCTCTGGAACTAGATTCGCGCGCAGTCGAGGCAGTCGATCGCGCGCGCAAGCAGCTGTGCCGGTCAAGCATGCGAACGGGGCGCGCTCCCGCGGCGCCACATGCCGACGAAGCTCTCATGACAGCGCTCCTGGCCGCTTTCCCCGATCGCGTCGCCAGAAGGCGCGCGCCGGGGACGCGGGACTTCCTGCTTGCAACCGGCGGTTCCGCAAGATTGGCCGATACCAGCATCGTTCATCTGGCCCCACTGATTGTGGCCGTGGATGCAGAAGAGCGTACAGGCAGGAGAGGAGCCCGCGATAGCTGCGGCGTGCTCATACGCCTGGCATCGGCAATCGAGCCTGAGTGGCTCGCCGGGCTCTTTCCCGAAGAGATCACACGAAGAGTCGCTCTGTTTTGGAATGAACAAAGCGGCAGGGTCGACGAGGCCACGCAGACCCGGTATAAAGAACTGGCACTCGAGGAAAGAGTCCGACCGGCGCAAGCATCCGAAGCGGTATCGCAAATGCTCCTCAATCATGCGCTGGCCCGGGGGCTGGCGTCTTTCCGGGACGGCGCGCGCGTCGCTACGCTGCGGGCGCGCATCGCGCTTCTTGCCGAGCACCTCCCTGCCTCCGGCCCGCACGCAATGGATGACGCGCAAATCGCTGCCGCCTGCGCGGCCTGCTGTGCAGGAAGGCGGAGCCTGGCGGAGCTGGCCGAAGTATCGCTGGTCGACGCCCTCCTGGCCGGGCTGACGCCACGGCAGAGGAATCTGCTCGCGCGGGAAACACCCGAGCGTATCGCACTCCCCGGCGGCCGCAAGGTTACCGTGCACTACGAGCCCGGCAAGATGCCCTGGATTGAATCGGCACTGCAGGATTTCCTCGGCATGAAGTCGACGCCCACGCTCTGCGCCGGCCGCGTTCCGCTCACAGTCCACCTGCTTGCTCCCAACAGGCGCCCGGTGCAGGTGACGCAGGACCTGCCGGGCTTCTGGCAACGACACTACCCTGTGCTGCGCCGCCAGTTGATGCGCCGTTACCCGAAACACTCCTGGCCCGCCTCGAGTGACGAATGACGAGTGACAAACGATTTCCCGGAGTTTAAAATTCGGTCCCCGTCACCGAATTTCCAAAGCCGTGAAATGCCGGAAAGGAGAAGCCACATGTCCAGACCATTTCGAGCGTCCAAGGCGCTTGCACCGGCGTGCTGGATCGCTACCATATTCCTCACCAGCACAGTTTCAGTCCGGGCCGGAGAACCCCAGTACATCCGCGAGCATTACACGAAACACGAGTACCAAGTCGCAATGCGCGACGGCGTGAAGCTGTTCACTGCGGTCTACGTTCCGAAGGATGAGAGCCACAACTATCCCATCATTTTGATGCGCACCCCGTACAGTGTCTCCCCTTACGGACCGGACGACTATATCGTTTTACCAGGGAAGCAGAGAACGCGATACTTTCATGAAGGATACATTGTGGCGTACCAGGATGTTCGCGGCCGGTATATGTCGGAAGGAGAGTTCGTCAACGTCCGGCCTTATATCCCCGACAAAAAGGGCAACCGCGACATCGACGAAACCACGGATACCTACGACACGGTCGACTGGCTGGTCAAAAACGTTCCGCAGAACAACGGGCGCGTAGGAATCAGCGGCATATCCTATCCCGGCTTTTATACCTCCATGGGAATCATCGACGCGCATCCTGCTGTGAAAGCCGCGTCCCCACAGGCCCCGGTTTCCAAGTGGATGGGAGGAGATGATTTCTTCCACAACGGCGCCTTCCTCCTTTCCCATGCTTTTGATTTTTTCAGCGGGTTCGGTTGGCCGCGCCCCGTGCCGAAAAAGGAGCCGGACCCGCGTTTCGACCACAAGACTCCGGATGGATACAAGTTCTTTCTGGAAATGGGCCCCCTGCCGAATGCCGATGCAAAGTATCTGAAAAACGGCGTGGCATTTTGGAACGAAATCATGCAACACGGCGCATGGGATGCGTTCTGGGAAGCACGCAACATTCTCCCACACCTGAAGAACATCAGGCCGGCAGTCATGGTCGTGGGAGGATGGTTCGACACAGAGAATCTCTTCGGCGCTTTGCACACATACGAAGCGATCAAGGAGCAGAACCCCGGAGCCCCGGATACGCTGGTCATGGGTCCATGGTCCCATGGAGAGTGGAGCCGGAGCGATGGCCAGGTGCTGGGCGACATCGACTTCGGCTCCAAGACTGCGGATTATTACACTGACCAGGTGGAGGCGCCCTTTTTCAACTACTACCTGAAAGATCAAGGCACGCTGAACCTGCCGGGAGCTTTTGTTTTCGAGACCGGCGGCAACCAATGGCACTCGTTGGACAGCTGGCCTCCGAAGAACCTGGAGGCGAGGGATATGTACCTGCAGGTCAACGGCTCTCTGTCCTGGGAGCCGCCGACAGGGTCTGCTTCCGGCTACCGGGAGTATGTCAGCGATCCGTCGAAGCCGGTCCCTTATACCTCGGAGATCACCAACTGGTACAATTCGTCCTTCATGCTGGAGGACCAGCGGTTCGCGGCCACGCGCCCCGATGTGCTCGTCTACCAGACCGATCCGCTCAAAAGCAGCGTCACCGTGGCCGGACCGATCGCGGCAAGCGCCTTCGTCTCCACTTCAGGTACGGATTCCGACTGGGTTGTCAAAGTGATCGATGTCTTTCCTGATAACACTCCGGATCCAACACCCAACCCGCGCAACGTGCGGCTGGGCGGATACGAGATGCTGGTTCGCGGAGACGTCTTGCGCGGAAAATTCCGCAACAGCCTGTCCGCGCCACAGCCGTTTGTGCCCAACCGACCCACAAAGATCGAGTTCGTGTTGCAGGACGTCTTTCACACCTTCAAGGAGGGCCACAGAATCATGATCCAGGTCCAGAGCACCTGGTTCCCCATGATCGACCTCAACCCGCAGAAGTTCGTTGACATCTATCACGCCCAAGCAAGCGACTTCCAGAAGGCAACCGAGCGAATCTATAGCTCCCCCCAATACCCCTCACACATAGGGTTTGGCCTGCTGAGAAAAAGCTCCTCGGAAAAGTAGCCTCGGTTGAACAGCAGGAAGAGCGCGGGCGTGTCGCCTAAATGTTTTCGCGGTTGGTCCTGGCACGAGCGGAGCGTGAAGAGTGGGCGACATTTTCAATGACATCTCGGAGGAGCAAACAACTCAAGCAGGATCAGGGCAGTTCGGAGGAAGACTTCAGGAGATTTCCGCCGCTGAGTGCCTCGATGTCGGATGCCTGCCTCAGCTCGAACCTGTTTTTGTCCCAGATTTCGACGGCATCGATCATGCCCATGACGACGACGTCTTTCTCAATGCCCGCATAGGCGCGGATAGGGGCGGAAAGGCGAATCCGGCCAAGGCGGTCAATCTCGCACTCCTGGGCGTTTCCCACCATATGCCGTGTCAGCTTTCTGACTGCAGGTTCGAGTTGCGACATGGAGCGAACCTTCTTCAGCCAGCCTTCCCAGCTCGATTCGGGGAGGATCCAGACGCACGGATCGAAACCCAGCGTGACTACAACCCGCTGGCCGATCATCGTGCGGATTTTGGCGGGCAGGCTCACACGGCCCTTGGCATCAACGGTGTGATAAAAGGAGCCGTGAAAGTCCAGAAATCTCTCGGCCATGGTCTCTCGAGCGAAAAACGAACCGCAAAGAGCTCTAAGACTGCAAACAACCTAGGTCTTCTGTTCTGAGGACCCTGTGGGCGTTGCCGTTTCCATTTTTGATTTCAGCGCATCCAGGTTACGCGGCCTCCATTCGGCCGTGTAAAGCCGACTCGACGAGCGCCGAAAGGGCGCGCAAGTTGAATGGCTTACAGAGGACACCCATCAACCCGTTTCGCCGGGCTTCTGCCAATTCCGCCGCAAACCAATCCGCAGAACAGGAGAAAATGACGGCCTTGGCGGCGGGCGTCATCGATTTCACCCGATTGAAAGTTGCGAGCCCGCTCATGCCTTTCATGCACAGATCAAGAATCAGGAGGTCGTAGGACCGGCGCGAAACAGCCTCCAACGCTTCCTCGCCGGAGGCGCTGGTGTCGACTTCGTAGCCTGCCATGCTCAGAAACTGAACACAGATGTCGCGGACACAGGGTTCGTCATCCACTACCAGGATACTGTTCATTCTGGTCCGAATCCTTTGCAAGGATCGAGGTGCGTTCCCCGTTTCCTTACGGGATTCGCCTCTCGTCTAACATCCGGCGTCTATTGCCTGGGCCACTCTGATTTCCACTGATCGGCAGATTAAGTGGCTAGTATTAGCATTTGATACCTTCGTTTACCACAATTTCCCACCGATTCGTCATTGGGATACCATGCCGCTGCTCGGCTGTCAACATAATTATGCGAATAATGTGAATTTTATGAAATATGAGAGGGCGTGCTTTGGAAACAACTTCTAGCGGTGCGAAAGGGAGTTTCTTCCAGTCTTGGCGTCTTTGAGTCTTGGTGGTTGATTGCAAAGTCACCTCCAAGACTCAAAGACACGAAGGCAACAACCTATTTTCCGGGGACGATGACAGCCGACTTAATGTAGTCAAGCTTGGGGAAACTCTTTTCCAGATAAGCGTTGCCTTCACTGTAAACGCGGCCTTGATTGGGGCCGATTCCATCAGGCGCGCCTTCTCCATATGCGGAATAAAGCGAATCAACAACTTTCATGCCATCGATGACCTTACCGAACGGCGCGAAGCCATCGCCATTTAGCCGCGAATTGTCGGCATAGTTGATAAAAATCTGAGTAGTGCGCGTATTCGGACCGCCCATAGCATAGGTGACATATCCGCGTGTATTCGACTGTTTGACCGGATCGTCCTTGATAGATGCCCGCATCCAGACAGCATTGACTTTCGGGTCCCCATTGATCCCGACTTGCGCCATAAAGCCGGAGAGCACCCGGAAAAAGCGGCAATTGTCGTAGTAACCATTCTTGACGAGGTTGTAAAAACGATCCGCCCCATTCGGCGCCCAGGCGCGGGTCACTTCAATCACAAAAGTGCCTTTCGTCGTTTCGAATTTTGCCTGATAAACATCCGGCGCCTTTTCCGTCAGGGCTGCGGGATTCATGAGCTTCTCCCTGCTTGATTGCGCGCCGGCCTGTTCCCATGCGAGTCCCAACGCAACGGCACAGAGCAATGACAGGACTGTTACAAGTGCTTTGGTCGTCAAACGCATCGATCCTCCTCCTTTTCTTTCGTCGGTTTTCGATTGCGGAGTCGGGCCACAACTCTCCGCACAAACCACAGCTCGTGGTGAAGTATATCATCAACCGCAACCTCACAAGGCAGGCGCCACGAATTGCGGCGCCACTGGGGTTCGCAGCGGCCATTCTCGCGCTTGGCTGTTGTGAAGCCCGGGGAGACAACATATACTTGGCGCCGATCAGCCCTGTCACCATCTCAACCGGAGGATTGGCCATGCGTTTTAGGACCGTCTTGCTCTCCTTGGTGCTCGTGACGATGTTGCAGGCGCAAGAGCCCGCTCGGCTCGACACCGCGCTGCTGGCGCCGCTCAAGTGGCGCAGCATCGGTCCAGTGAACACCGGCGGGCGCATCGACGACTTCGCTGTCGCCAGAGTGCCCGGCGCTCCCGATGCGATCTACGTCGGGACCGCGAGCGGCGGCGTCTTCAAGAGCACGAACGCCGGCACATCGTGGACGCCGGTCTTCGACAACGTCGACGCGATGATGTCTATCGGCGACGTTGCGATTGCGCCGACCGACCCTAACATCATCTGGGTCGGCACGGGCGAGGCGAACAGTCGTCAGAGCTCGTCCTGGGGCGACGGCGTGTACAAATCGGAGGACGCGGGTCGCACCTGGAAAAACATGGGCTTGAAGGAAACGCGGCACATCGGGCGGATCGTTGTCGACCCGACCAATTCCAAGGTCGTGTATGTGGCTGCGGTCGGACACCTCTGGGGCTCCAATCCCGAGCGCGGCATCTTCAAGACCACCGACGGTGGCCAGACCTGGAGCAAGATCCTGTACGTCGACGAGCATACCGGCGCGAACGACATCGTGATAGATCCTAAGAATCCTCAGATCCTCTTTGCATCGACGTATCAGCGCCAGCGAAAGGTATGGGGCTTCAACGGAGGCGGCCCAGGAAGCGGCATCTATCGGACGACTGACGGCGGCGCCACCTGGACGAAGCTGACAAAGGGACTGCCGCCAGGGGACAAAGGGCGGATCGGATTGGACGTTTTTCTGGGCGACAGCCGGATCGTCTACGCGACTGTTGAGGCGGGTGGCCGACGTGGAGGCGCTGCTGGAGCGCTCGCAGGTGCAGCCGGAGGGCGTGGAGGGGCCGGCGGGGGCGCGGGACGAGGTGCTGGGGCCGGAGCGGTTGCAGCTGGGGGTGAAGCGGCGGCCCCGGCTGGAGGCGGTGGAGTGTACCGTACAACGGACGGCGGTGAGAGCTGGGAACTGCTTACGGCGCTCAATCCTCGGCCGAGCTACTACAGCCAGATCCGGATCGATCCAAGAGACAAAAACCGAATCTACCTGCTCGGATCGAACCGCGGATTCTACGTATCCGACGATGGCGGGAAAAACTTCCGCGATATCTTCAGCAACGTGCATTCTGAGGATCACGCCCTCTGGATCGACCCGGACGCTCCCAACCACCTGCTCGTCGGCGGCGACGGGGGTGTGTCGATCTCATGGGACCGCGGCCTGACGTGGGATTTTCGCCGGAACATGCCGATCGGCCAGTTCTACGAAATCGACGTGGACAATCGTGATCCGTACACCGTGTGCGGCGGATTGCAGGACAATGGCGTCTGGTGCATTCCGAGCGCGACCCGCAACCGCAACGGAATTGCCGATCGCGACGGATGGAACATCGGCGGCGGCGACGGCTTCCACGCCCACTTCGACCCGAAAGACCCGAACATCATCTATGAAGAGTCGCAAAACGGAAACATTGCGCGCGTGAATCTAACTACGCTCGAGCGCGTCAACATCCGGCCGGTCCCGGCGGAACGGCCCACGCCGGGCCAGCCGCGCGATGCGGGCTATCGTTGGAACTGGGACACGCCGGTCTTGATCTCGAGCTCCGATCCGAAGGTCCTGTATATCGGGGCAAACGTGCTGTTCCGCTCCGCCGATCGGGGCGGCAGCTGGAAGGTCATCAGCCCGGATCTTACGCTCCGCATTGACCGCGACGCGCTGGAGATGATGGGGCGCCGGGTCACGGCTGAGACCCTTTCCAGGAACGATGGCGTGTCGTACTACGGGACATTGACCGCGATCGGCGAGTCGCCGCTTGATGCGCGCGTGCTCTACACCGGGAGCGACGACGGCCAGGTGCAGGTTACACGGGACGGCGGCGCGACGTGGACGAATATTACTTCCAGGATTCCCGGTCTTCCGCCCAGAACCTACGTGAGCACTGTGCTGCCGTCGCGTCCCATCGCAGGACGAGTGTACGCCACCTTCGACGGCCATTATGACGACGACTATCGCCCGTACGTGTATGTCAGCGAAGACTACGGGCAAACGTGGCGATCGCTCGCAGCCGGCTTGCCGGAAACATCGATCAATCGCATTCGCGAGCACCCGAAGAATCCGCGCGTGCTCGTGCTGGCCCACGAGCGGGGCGTGCACTTCTCCAATGATGGCGGCGCGACCTGGACGTCGCTCGCCACCAACATGCCCACCGTGCCTGCGGATGACGCGATCTTCCAGCCGCGCGACAATGCGCTCGTTGTGGGAACCCACGGGCGAGGCATCTGGATCCTGGATGACGCCGGGCCGCTGGAAGTGTTGACGCCTGAGGCGGTGCGCTTCGAGGCACTCCTCATGCCCATTCCGCGCGCGCGTCAGTGGTACATCTACGGCCCGCAAGCGTGGTTCGGCGCCGGCGAGTCTTTCGCACCGAATCCCGAGTTCAACAATGCCGTCATCTCCTACTACCTGCGCGACGGTGCTGCCTCCCAGGTGCAGATTGACATCAGCGATGCCGGCGGGAACCCGATTCGCGCGCTGCGCGGGCAGGCCGCGCGCGGGTTGAATCGCGTCACGTGGGATCTGCGCATGCAGTCTCCTGTCGCAGAAGGAGAAACGCGTGCAGCAGCTGGCGGAGGCGGCCGAGGCGGCGGGCCAAGCGGTCCGCTGGTGATGCCCGGCAAGTACCGCGTCGCGCTCAAGGTCCCGGGCCTCGATCGCGAGCTTCACGGTGAGGTCGCAGTGGAAGGCGATCCCCTCGCGAACTTCTCCGACGCCGATCGTCGCGCCCGGCAGGCCGTATTGATGAGCATCTACGAGTTGCAGAAGACGCTGGTCGGCGCGCGCACCGCGGTCCGGACGCTCACCGGTCAGATGGACTCGATCAGGAAGGATATCACTGCCGTAGGAGCGACGGACGCGGCGAGCCGCGCGGACGCGCTGGCCGCACGCTTGTCGCAACTCCAGACTGAGGCCGACCGCGAGCTCAGCACCGCAAGCGGCCTGTCGCGGCCCATCGAGAGCGTCTCCGGCTTTCCGACCGCGGATCAACGCCGGCAGATCGACTGGACCTTCGAGGATGCAGCGAAGACGGTCGAGGACTTGAACCGCCTGATCCAAACCGAGATTCCGGGATTGTACGCGCAGTTTGCCCGCCGGAAGTGGCCGGCGCCGATCCCGCCGATTCCACCCATTCGCCGCTAGCCCAGGCATCAGGCGCCGGCGCGAGTCGCCTCACGCGATTGCTTGCGCCATGGGAAGTGGCTCATTTCCGGCCTATACTGGGGCGTGCCTTTCCCTGGCTTCGGCAGAAATGATAATGAAATGCAGGAAACGGCATTCTGAAGAAGTTCATCGTAACCCTTGATTGCCTGGGGCGGATGGTCACCTTCGAATTGCCGCCCTCGCACGCGGGAGGTGCAGATGCGAATTAGAGATTTGGTTGTCCTGCCAGTTTGCCTCGGCATTTCAGCCGGGTTGGTTGCGGTGCTTCTGCCCGGCGCCAGCCAGGATGCGCCCGATCTCGGGCAGATCTTCACGCGTTCGGAGGCGATGATCTCGATGCGGGATGGCATTCGCCTGCACACGGAGATCTGCGTGCCGAAAAACGCCGCAGAGCCGCTCCCGCTTCTGATCACCCGCACCCCTTACGGCATCAACGATGATGACCGCGGTTTCTCCCGAACATTCGGCATCTATCGCGAGCTGATTCCCGATGGATTCATTTTCGTGTTTCAGGACATTCGCGGACGCTTTCAATCCGAAGGGCGGTTCGTCATGCAGCGCCCGCCGCGCGATCGCAGCGATCCCAAGTCGATCGATGAGGGCACCGACACGTACGACACCATAGACTGGTTGATCAAGAACGTCCCCAAGAACAACGGCCGCGCCGGCCTGCTCGGCATCTCCTATGGCGGCTGGCTCACGGTGATGGGACTGCTTGAGCCGCATCCCGCGCTGAAAGCCGCTTCCGAGCAAGCTTCGCCGGCCGACATGTTCCTGGGCGACGACTTCCACCACAACGGCGCTTTCCGCTTGAGCTACGGCTTCGAGTACGCGGCCGAAATGGAAACAGATAAGACCAACTATCTCTTCCCGTTCGACATCGCTGACACCTTCGAGTGGTACCTCAGGCTGGGACCGCTTTCCAACGCCAACAAGCTTCACTTTCACGAAAGGATTCCTACCTGGAACGATTTCATCGCCCACCCGAATTATGACGAATTCTGGCAGAAACAGGCGTTCCCGCGCTATTTGAGGGACCTGAAACCGGCTGTGCCGAACCTCAATGTTGCCGGCTGGTGGGACCAGGAGGATTTCTATGGGCCGGTGAAAATCTACGAGCTGCTCGAAAAAAACGATAGCAACCACATGAACTATCTCGTCGCGGGTCCCTGGAACCACGGAGGCTGGGCGCGCGCCAATGGCACGCGCCTCGGCCCTGTCCAGTTCGGCAGCGATACCAGCATGTATTTTCGCGAAAACATCCAGAAGGCTTGGTTTGACTACTGGCTGAAGGACAAAGGCAGCCTGCCCCTGACAGAAGCTCTAACCTTCGAGACCGGCTCGAATCAATGGAAGAAATGGGATGCCTGGCCCCCGCAGAAAAACCTCGCCAATCGGAAGCTCTATTTCCATGAGAACAGCCGGCTCTCGTTCGACGGCCCCGGCAACGGGCCGGCGAATTCGTCCGACAGCTACATCTCCGATCCTGCGTGCCCGGTTCCCTATCGCCAGCGTCCCATCCAGCCGACGTATGGTCCGGGGAGCACCTGGTCCACCTGGCTGGTGGAGGATCAGCGGTTCGTGCACCTGCGTCCGGACACGGTTGCCTGGTCGACTGAGCCGCTGACGGAAGACCTTGCGGTGGCCGGAGACATCGTCGCGCGTCTGTTTGCGTCCACCACAGGCAGCGACAGCGACTGGATTGTCAAGCTTATTGACGTCTATCCCGAAACCTATCCGAACAACCCGAGGATGGCCGGGTATCAGCTAATGATCGCCAACGAGGTTTTGCGCGGGCGATTCCGCAAGAGCTTCGAAAAGCCTGAGCCGCTCGTTCCGAACCAGCCGGCCGAATTCACTGTCGATCTGCACACTAACGATCACACCTTTCTGAAGGGCCATCGAATCATGGTCCAGGTTCAGAGCACGTGGTTCCCGCTGATCGACAGAAACCCTCAGAAGTTTGTGCCGAACATTTTCTTGGCAGCTCCGGATGACTTTCAGAAGGCCACGCAGCGGATCTACCGTTCGGCCCAGTACCCCTCGAGCGTGGAACTGCCGATTTTGATTCGCTAAACACGGTGACAGCCTCCGCTGTCCCAAGCGTTTCAGCAGCAGCAACCAGTGCGACTTTTCCGAGCGCGTGGACAGCGCTGCCTGTCACCGTATTTTTCAATCCAGGATACAGATTGCATCCTAAAGGTAAAGAAGAAATGAGGAGTCGGTGGGCCCATTCCGCAGATTCATTCCCACTGCTTCTGAGCCCAACATCTTGAGTCACAGGCACAATGCTCTGGGAAAGCGAATAAAGCTCTATTTGACTCGCCTCTCAGACTCAGGCCGTTGCGATCTCGAAGCTGTAGCGTAGGCCGAGTTAATCCTCCGGCGGCTAAACAGTTACCCTCATCTTTGATTCTTGTCAGGCAATACCAAATACGGTACCTTATTCGGACTGGCGGAGGAATTGCAATGAGCTTGAAGGAAGATATTCGGCCGGTAACCTATCTGAAGAGTCGGGCGGCGGAACTGCTTGCCCAGGTCAACCGGACCCAGCGCCCTGTGATCATCACCCAGAATGGCAAACCGAGAGGCGTGCTTCAGGACCCGGAGAGCTACGAACGCATTCGCCGAGCTCTTGGGATGCTGAAGCTTCTGGCCCAGGGTGAAGATGATATCCGTGCCGGCAGGGTCTCCCCGCAGTCTGCGGTCTTTGCGGCGGTCAAAGAAGAACTGACAAAGCGGAAGCGGAAGAATGACCAAAAGAAGGACGTTCGAAGTCGAGTGGGCTGATGCCGCGCGTACCGATCTAGCCCTCATTGTTGAGTACATTGCTGCCGACAGCGTCGATTCGGCCATTTCGGTGCTAGAGAAGATCGAGAGCAGAGCAGCTTCCCTGACGATTATGCCTCAGCGGGGTCGCGTGGTTCCTGAACTCGCAGTCGTCGGAGTTCACAGCTACCGTGAAATCATGTGTGCTCCTTGGCGCATTGTATATCGAATTGCGGGCCGGAAAGTGTATGTGCTGACAGTGGTGGACAGCCGCCGGAACCTGGAAGACCTCCTTCTCGATCGGCTTCTGCGCTGACCGGAATGGGGACGCTCACGTATTTTGCAGCCCGAGCTCTACGGCCAGGATTGATCCTCGGACGCAAAATAGCTGAGCGTCCCCGGTTTTTTGCTTGTGGCTCCTGGCTTCTAACGAGAACAAAATTCTCGTTACGCCACACACAATGGCCTAATGAATGGGTTTTCGCGCGAACACCAGGAATGCACAGAAAAAGACGATGACGCTGATTCCCAGGATTGTGGATCCTGGGATGAGGGCATCACCCAGGATTTCCCGATAGGAGGGCAATCGTTCTTCGAAGACGGGCAACCGGTCGTCGGGTACCATGACGGTGCTGGAGAAGCTGTTTGAGTTTTCGAAATCGGTCGAGTTTTTTGACTTGGGATCGAGCCGGTCCTGGGAAATCAGGAAATCCCGCCAGGATATGACAAAGCCGTTTAGCTGCGCCCTCAGGCGCCTGTAACGATAAATACCGCTGCCGGCAAGGGCCGCCGCGGTGTACTTATAGAGCCCGTTGGGGCTCAACATCGCCATGCGCATCGCCAAGCCCAGCTGGGCTACGCGTTTGCGCTCGAGGTCCGCCCTGTAAAGCGAAATCTGCCTTTGCCGGTCGGCCCGCACTCTGTCTTGTTCTTCGTTGTACTTTTGCTTCTCTTCCGCGGTCATTTTAGACAAGTCGACCGTGTCCCGGCTGGCGTGCACGCCCGACAAAAAGAGAACAGCCGGCAACCCCTGGATCGCTGCCTCCTTCGCCTGTACTTCCTGGGGTGAATCCACACGCACCAGTTTGGCTCCCAGGGTGCCCGCGAGCCCCGGAATGACGAGTGCAGATAAGACATAGAAGACCAGGAGAACCACAAGGCTAGTCGAAGAGCGGCCAAGCCAGGCGGAGACGAAGATGCAAATCCACGTCACCACGGCGAGGTAGAATGCGGAAAGCAGGAAAACGGAGCCGACCTGCAGTACGAGGCCCTTGTGGAAAGCCACCATCCCGGAATTCAGAACAATCAGCAGGCTGATGATGCAACCGGTCAGCAGCGGGACGAGCACGGCGCAAAAAGCACCGGCGAATTTGGACCAGAGGATGAGAGAGCGCGAAACAGAGTTCGACAGTACGATTTTCAGAGTGCCATCCTCGATCTCACTCGAGACCGAATCGTAGCACAGCACGATCACGGCGAAAGTCAGGACGAAGCTGACGATAAAGACCCAGTCCACGTCTTCAAACCTGCTCAGCAGGTAATTGTCTGTGCCCAGTGCCGTGGTGTATGTGGTCATTCTTCCGTCTGCCTGAATCCCTAGATATACAGGCAGATATCTGCTATCCGCATTTACCGCGAATTCGATGCCAAGAGGCCGGCGCGCGGTGCCGACCGGCCTGGATACCAGGTTGCGCACGCTCTGTTGCGATCCGGCACGAGAAGGCCCGCCCGTATAGCTCGAGAGCTTTTCCTCCAGAGCCCTTTTGTGCGCAAGCACAAAGGTAATTGCAGAAAAAACAAACACCGCCGAGCAAATCAGGAAGACCAGCAGGAATCGCCAGCGCAGCAGGTGATCGAGCAACTCTCTTCTTACGAGTGTTCCGAACATAGGTCAGCGCACGTCGAAGCGGGCAAAGGAAATGAAACTCAACAGGAAAAAGACCACGCAGGCAATTGCCATTCCGGCAATCCAGGGAAGGGACGAGGCGACGTCCTCAGACCACTGCACGGCAGTCGCAGGATCGAAGCGAGGCAGAGTGTCAAGGCTCACGGGTCCCAGGTCCGCGTCGAAGTACCTGGGGGAATCGTAGGCGCCTTCATTCTCCAGCCAGAGCGAGATCTGCTGCTGGTAATTCTCCAGGGCATGGAAAAAGTGTCTATATCCCTCTTCCCCGGTGCCTGCCAGAATGCAGGAGAGACGGTCAAAAACAAATGCGGGGCTGACCAGTTTGATCCACACTGCCACCGCCTCCTGGTCCTCGAGCCTGCGCCTGCGCACCTCGATGCGGTCCTTTAAGGACTTTGCGTCGTCGGCCTGGGCATTAGCGATCTCTCGCATCCGGGTTTGCAGGAAACGCCTGCCATTGTCGTCCAATCCGGAGACTGCTATCGGGCCGCTGAGATTGACGGCGTAGGTCACCTTTTTCGACCGCTCTTGCACTTCGTTCAAAGCACTGATGAGCAGCCTGCCACCGCGATCGCTCGTGTTGAAATCGGGGGCGGGGGGCATCGGCTTGAGAATCGCCACGTAATAGTCGACCGTGAGCGGGACCAGGACCACCTGGACAACCCAGAAAAACATAGAGGCGACCAGAGCCACGGAAGAGCGGGAAGATCGCGTCGAAATAAACAGCCCGATCAGGTATATCAGCGTCGTGTACAGCGAGGCGGCGAGAAAGAGCCAGCCGGTTCGAATCCATCCGTCCCTCCCGATCGGGATGCCGGAGACAAAGCGCACGATAAGCAGAAACAGCCCGAAGCCCACGGCGAGGAGAGCTTCCAGGGCGGCCAGGTTGCCGAGCACCTTGCCCATCAGCAATTTCCAGCGGGGGATCGCATAGGAAGAGACGAGCCTCAGTGTTCCCTGCTCTTTTTCCCCGGCAACGCCAGCGTAGGAAAACACCAGCGCCAGCAGGCCGAAAACAATCTGGATAACTAGCGCAAGATCGAATGCCGGGAAAATGCGGAGCAGGTCGGAACTGCGCGCGGTTGCAAAAAGTTCAGGGTAGCCCACCCGCCTGACAGTAAAGCTGTTGACCACCCGTTCCGACACACCTTTGTTGAGCAGACTCAGGGGGCTGGGAGGCTTCTCGACGCGGACACTTAGGGCGGAATAGGTCTGGGTTTCCTTCAAGGCGGCTTCGTTCTGCTGCAGGCGCCTCTGATATTCAGCGTAAGAGTCCCTGTAACGTTCGGAGAGAGTCCAGGTGACACTCGAAAAGAGGATAAGGATAAGAACCAGGCTGCCGGGAATGCGGAAGCTCCAGAACCCATCGAACAGTTCCCTTCGAGCGAACTGAAGCACGCGCGCGCGCATCGTTTGACCTCGGGGTGCGATTATACTGGAAACCTGTGTACAGGAAGGCAGGAATAACTTCTGCTGTGGCTCGTGCCATCGCGCTATATGGAGCGTCACAAATGACTGCGCGTACAGGCTGGATGAGGCCCGAAGGGCCGAAAGGAATACCTATCCCGGCCTGACGGCCGGGCCTACTCAATGCCGGCCCTTCGGGCCTGAATGGCAACGTAATCGCACCAACCTGCGTCAATTTATGTCGTTGCATATAGCGGCGCTTCAGGCGATATCGCAGCCTTCGGGCCTGAATGGCAACGTAATCGCACCAACCTGCGTCAATTTATGTCGTTGCATATAGCGGCGCTTCAGGCGATATCGCAGCCTGGGGCTTTAAATCTCGGCAAAGCTGAAACTAGCTGAGTATAAGACGAAGCAGCAACCCCGGGTGTCGCAAAGATTTCAGGAACCTTCCGTTCCTAATAGTTTCCAACGTCAGGTACCGCGCTGATATTCGCCCTGCTTGCCGGCGATCTGGAGAGTCACAGTGCCGAGATCCAGGGGCGTGTCGCTGCGCCCGCCCGGCATCTCGGGAACCACGAATTCCTTTGTGAATTCCGCGTAGCGCCTTGCGTCAAGACTTCCTACCATTACGCCTATCTTCAATACATATGTTCCCGCCGGGATGTCCTCCACTCGAAACGAACCGTCCGCCGCGACAACAAAAAAATAAGTACGTCGAGAACGTGACCAGCTTTTGCCGTCTTCCGTTTGGAGCCATGCGCTATAAGCCTGCCGGTCCTGTTGACTTGGCTGATGTAGTGTCGGCACTTTCAATTCGATACTCGATGACGCCCTTTTCCAGTCTATGGGAGAATCTGCGCCGGCGACGAGAACGTTCCCAACGACAGGCCGGCCCATGCCGCCCAACTTGACCGCAACCGTCTGGCCTGCCTGAATCGTAGCGTTCGCGGATTGAGTTTCATTCGCACCAGTTTGTGCCCACGAGATGTGGTACTCGCCAGCCGGAACTGTCTGGAAAACAAACTTTCCCTCGGCATCGGTCTGAACCGATAAGGATACATTTAGGCGGGGAAGGCGATCCGCCGCTACCAACGTCCACAGGCGTACTGGCTGGTCGGCACCGCTCTTGCTACCAATGCGGAGAGTGCCTTCAACTCGCCCCCAGGGCTGCAGAGTTACTGTTTCTGAAGATGTGAGGTCTTCGACCTTGACTGCCGCGTAGCCTTTCTCGTGCGTGGCTATGACCTCCTGAGCCTCCGGCATAGGCGCAAACGAAAACCTGCCGGCTTCATCCGTGGTGCTGGCGGCAAAAAACTGCGAGCTTCCGCTTCCTCCTCTTACTGATTTGATACCAGTCATAGTCGCAGCAGCCGCTCCGGGCTTGCTTGCGCCGCAAAGATAGACGCTCGCACCCGCGACAGGTTCGCCGCCGGGCAACTTCACGATGCCGGAAGGTCCGGTACCGCGGCCCAGCGAGAACTCCAGCTTCCAGTCGCCCTCCTTGAATTCCACGGACTGGGTATCCGGCCGATAGCCGGCAGCCTCTGCCCTTATGTTGTATTTCGGGTAGCGCTCGTCCAGTGAAAGAGTAAACTCGCCGTTCTTGCCTTCAGCGGCCGCTGGAAATACGCTCCAATCCGGACTGGCGACAACCTTAAAATCCTCTATCGGCATGTTCGTCTCCGCGTCCACCACCTTGCCCGAAACCCGCATGACCGAGAGCCTGTGCAGTCGGATTTCATGGTCCTCGGAGGGCTCCAAAACAAGCGATCCCGACGGCTTGAAGCCAGCGGCAGACACAAAGTACCCCAGCGCCCTGGCCGGCGCAGAATCCCACAGGAATCGTCCTGTCGAATCGGTCTTCGCCTGCCACGGGACAATCAGATCCTCAAATAGATTGGAAGGTTCTGCGCGGATATCCGCCCCAACTACGGGATTGCCTTTGTCGTCCACGACACTCCCGCGGACAATCTGTCCCTTGGCCAATCGAAACTCTATGTCGGGCATGCGTGCCACTACCTGGATGGTTCTGGCCTCAGCAGCGAAACCTTTTGCCTGCGCTCTGAGAACCATCTCCCCCAGCCTGCTGGCAGTAAAGGCGAAACGGCCGTCCAAGCCGGTCGAAACCGTGGACAAGGCCTGACCACGTTCGATCTCGCTTACTGCAGCGCCTGCGAGTGCCTTGCCGTTTTCATCGTTGACAATCCCCATCACCAAGAAACCGTACTGCATGACCATCACTGCTTTCCCGGCCCTTAGTTCGATCATTGCTATGGGTTGAATCTTTTGGCCGCTCGGGCCTTCGGTAGGGTAGGATTGTGTCCAGTAGTCGCATGAGATATATTCGGGGTGAACCAGTCTGAGCCTGATCATCGAAGGATTAGACGGAACCTCATTGCAGGCCCAATGGCCCGAGGCGTCCGTCTGCGTGATGATCGAGGTGTTTAACCTATCGCGATCTGTTAGTTTTGGCTCGACGGCAAGGGTAACGAAAATGGTGAGTTGAACATCACCGATCGGCTTGCCTGCTTGATCGTGAACGTAGCCTCCGATTGTGCTCCCCTTCTCGAGCGCAAATGTGTACTCATCAGGAACAGCGTCACCAGGACGAAAATTTGCGCTCCGGGAAACGTATCCATCCGCCCTGACGCTGACAGCCATCGGTGGCGTGACCGACACGGCGCAACAGCTGTCCTCGGCTTGATGTGTTCGGCAGACACACAATGCCTGAAGACACCGTGGAGCGTCACTGTTTTTCTGGGAATCGAGGCAGCTGCAAGCTAATATTGGATAATTATTTGCCTGGCGCAGCCCGATAGATTGCTACCTTTCGGCTGCGGCTGATGGCCGCGCCAGGCATTCCGTGGTTGCTGTCTAAGCCCCGGGCTCTAAAACTCCAACTGGTCGTTGATCATCATGTCGGCAAACTTGAACTTGTACTTGTAGATGTGTTCGCCGATTCTGATGCAGAGCGTGACTTCCTTGTCGTCAGCGGTCAGAGTGGGCTTGCCATCGACTTGCCGCGCAAACTGCAAGGTCATGGCCTGACTGCCTGCGCGCGGTATCACCAGATTCGCGAGGGGGATCTTCTCCTGATTCTTCTTCTGAAGACAGGTGTCCGCCTTGAACCTGACGAGTTGTGCCTCAGCGTCACGTCCCCTGCCCAGGGTCAAGCCCGATACGAAAAACTCAAAAGACTGCGGCTTGTAATTCAGGATCTGGTCGAGCTGCTGTTTGGGAACTTCGGGATTCTGCAGCATCATCTGCCGCGCGAGGGCTTCCCGGATGGGCCGCGCATTCCAGTTGATGATGATCTCACCCGGGGCTCCGCCACCTCCGCCACCTCCGCCGCTACCTCCGCCTCCTCGTCCACCGCCGCCGCCACCGCCGCCACCGCCCCCTGAACTAGTTGAGCCTATACTGACTGAAGAGGTCGGCGCGTTCTCCAGCAAGGTTCGGGTCCATGGTGAATTCTTGCGAAGGATCTTCTCAACCTCTTTTGCGTTCCATTCGGTGTAGGGCTTCGTCACCCAAAAATCTTTGGGTCCGGCGTATAAAAGCAAAGCAAACAACGAGCACGCAGCAGAGATGGCAGCGCGCCCGAACCAACAATGTCTCATCGATGCCTCCACTTGCTCCAGATGTTTAACGCCAATGTACGGGCCACATTTTAACACGATACGGGTAAACTCAACTTACCTTCAGTCAAGGAAAGTCGCTCAAGTCAAAATTGCGTCCCGCCTCGATTTGCCGCGTGCCGGCAGAAACGCTACACCTTCACCTGCGGCGCGGCGGCTTCGACACGTTCAATCTCGAAAAACTCCTCGGGCTTGAAGCTGAATGCGCCCGCGATAAAGTTGGAAGGAAACTGCTCGACACGGACGTTGTAGTCGCGGACGTTTGCATTGTAGAAGCGGCGGGCAGCCTGTATCCGGTCCTCGGTGTTGGCCAGTTCGCCCTGCAACTCAAGGAAGTGCCGGTCGGCCTTGAGATCCGGGTAGCGCTCGACGACGACAAGAAGCTGACGGAGTGCCTGGATGAACTTGTTTTCGTCCACCGCCTGCGACGCTGCCGAGCCGGCGGAGGCCAGGGCCGTGCTCCGCAGCCGCGCCACCTCCTCCAGCACCTCACGCTCGTGCTTCGCATAGCCCTTCACGGTCTCCACGAGATTTGGGATCAGGTCGTATCGCCGCTTCAATTCCGTGTCCACATCCGCCCACGATTCCCGGCACTGGTAGCGGAGTTTCACCAGGCCGTTGTACATGGCCCAGATCAGAATTAGGACGAAAGCCGGGATTCCGATGATAATCCAGATGGCAGGGTCCATCGCATTCCCTCGAAATGAACGGTTACAGCGTTCCCTCTTGTAACGACCGCCGCAAGTACTCCGGCATCAAGTCGAGCAGCCCCTCGACCTGCGCGATCGCCGTCTCGAACTCCTTCGGCGACCACGTGGAGTCATCGGTGATCAGCATTGTGTCTCCACGAAACTCCATCGCGAAGCGCTGCGGCTGAGCGAGCATGTACTCCATGGCGCGGGCATGGAAGAGGTCGAACGCAAACTTTCGGTTGTCCGACTTGACATAGAACGCCTTGCTGAATTCTGCCGACTCGAAGTCGATGTCGTCGAAGCCGACGAACTCGGCAACCTTGTCGAAGAATCCCTCCGGGCGGATCACAAGGTTGGGAAAGGGATACCCGTAACGGATGGACGTGCCGGATAAGTGGTGGGTCGATTGGCTCTTCCCCGATCCTGTCGTGTAGCGGTAATCGAAGCACACCATTGCTCGCCCCTTGCGATTGCCGTGGAAGACATCGTAGGCGCGCCGGCTGTGTCCTCGGCCGATGGCGTGAAACGCCTCGTACCGATCTTCGATGCCAAAGGGATCGCCGTCATCCCAAGAGAACCCCCAGGCTGCCGCCAGCGCCGCGAGCACCTTCTTCCGCTGTTGGGAAGAATAGTACGCATAGACCGCGATCGCGGCGACCACGATCAGGATGATGATCACGAAGAATGGTTGCATGTCTGTTCCTCCCGCCCGGACTGTGCATGCCGGTGACGGCAGCCTCAATCTCCTTCCGGTAGCGCGTCTTGCGTGTCGAGCAAGTCTACGGCATGTCTCCGGGCAGCCAAAACGAAATCTCAAGTCTGCGGCATCCGAAGGAATCTGCGCGCTCCGCCATCGATGCATTGAAGGAAGAAGGTTCAGGGATTCTTGGTGTCTTAGTGGTGAGCATTTTGGGAAGACCACCAGAACCCCAGGACACCAAGACTCCAAATCAGGTTCGGCACCTGCGAAGCGCGCTAAATTCGGGAATTGAGTAGCCTATCACCTGAATCTGGACTTGATTGCGACATAAGTTTTGTGTCCATGGAGTCTTTGTGGTTTGATAGGTCCGACTTTCCGAAATCCAGATTGAGGAGGAACCCTGCGATGCGAAGCAAAATTACAGTCTGGCTGGCGTTCTGTCTTTTGATTTTCGTCGGCACGGCCTTGAATGCTCCCCAGGAAAAACCCTTTACAGTAGGGACCGCAATGGCACAGCGGGGACATAGGGCAGCGGGCACTATTGAAGTTCCGGCCGGCAGCGATGCGGCGCTGAGCATCCCGGTCGTGGTCATCCATGGCGCAAAGCCCGGGCCCGTGCTCGCCATTGTTTCCGGATTGCACGGGACCGAGTACGCCTCCATCATCGCTGTGGAACGTCTCATCGAAAGGATCGACCCGGCATCTGTGTCGGGGACGGTGATTCTGGTGCCGCTGGTCAATGTTAACTCCTTCGAGCAGAAGATTCCCCACCTCAACCCGGTCGATGGCAAGAACATGAACCGGATGTTTCCCGGAAATAGGAGCGGAACGCAAACCGACCGCGCTTGCTACCTCATTACAAAGGAGGTAGTGGAACAGTGCGATCACCTGATCGATCTCCACGGCGGCGATCTCGACGAGAGTCTTCGTCCTTACAGCTATTGGACCAAGACCGGCAATGACAAGCAGGACGCGATCTCCCGCGAGATGGTTCTCGCTTTCGGCCTTGATCACATCATCATTTCCACGGATCGCCCGAAGGATCCCGCAGCATCGCGATACCTGGAAAACACGGCAACCACGCGCGGGAAGCCCTCGATCACGGTCGAGGCTGGATATGCCGGCACCGTTGAACCGGAGGACGTGGAGGTGCTCGTTCGGGGATGCCTGAGTGTGATGCGATCTCTCAAGATGCTTCCGGGGCAGCCCGAGCGCATCGAGCATCCGGTCTGGATCGAGAGGATCGAGACGATTGCGAGCGAGAAGAACGGCATTTTCTTTCCCCTGGTCCGGCGCGGAACCTACGTGGCGGAAGGAATGGCAGTGGGATATCTGACCGATTACGTCGGGAACAAGATCCTTGAAGCACATGCTCCCGCAGCCGGCGTCGTCTTATTCATCCGCGCAATTCCTTCGATGACCAAAGGTGAGACAATCGCCAACATCGGTGTCGTGGGCACGGCTAAATGAATTCGGCAGTGGAGCTTGCAAATTGTAACAGAGCAAGTATAATCTTTTCCGCAACTTAGGACTGTGGAGGAATGGCCGAGCGGTCGAAGGCAGCGGTCTTGAAAACCGTTAGGGGGGCAACCTCCTCGTGGGTTCGAATCCTACTTCCTCCGCCAAGTCATATCTTCAGATATTTACGCGGCAAAACCAGCAAGACTCATTGGGATTGACTAAGAAGTTGCGCTTTGACGCGATCGCCTTCCCGCACGGCCACTTGTAGGGTTTCGCCGTATCTCAGGCCCTTGAGTTGTAGTCGGTCAATTTTGCAGGCCCACTTATGGCTGCAACAACGACTTATGGGCGCCCGTAGTTCCGATAAGTGCTGCCGATTGAGCTTTCTCGATCTCTGTCATCTGAGCGGCTAATCTGCTCTGCAATAAGGTAGGAGTGTGTCCAAAAGCTGTATCCACCGACGCGGTTCAGATGTACAGGAGCAATCGAGACGTAGGACTCAGGAGTTACATAACGCTTCTTATCAGACGGCAAGAGGATCGCACGCATCGTGGTGCGCTCAAGGAGGGCCGCTCGGATCACGCAGCTTGTCCTTCTTATCCATTGAGCCAATGAAAAACGCAGAGGCGGGAGCGTGATTCGTGCCTGAAAGCCGAAACAAGTATGGATTGTCAAGGAACATCCCTGACGCCGTCAAGAGACAGATCAGGCAACGCTGCGGATTCGGTTGTGTGATCCGACCGCGTTGGGGGCCCCGCCGGCGCGCTGCGCCGGGGAAGACGCCGCACGTGCTCGTCGTTCTCCAGCTTTGCGCGCCCACCGCTCCGCACGGCTCGTTCGGCGGAGCACCCGCCCCACCGCGATCCAGAGTTGCGGTCTCTAGTCTGGCCCTGAGCCGTGCGAGCGGATTGAATTACGCCACGGGCGGGTGTATAGATGCGCTGTCGCCCGGCTGAGCAGCAATCCCGCACATCGATCAATTGTCTGGGAGGCCCGCAGATGACTCGACGAATCCTTGTCGCCGCACTGGCGGTCTGGGTCGCCGCGCTCGGTCTGCCGTCGTCTCACCGCGCCGTCTCTGAACAGGGGCCGGCAGCCGATCGAATGGCGATCGTCGTAAGTGACGAACCGCTGCACCTGCAGGTATGGCGAGCAGCGACTACAGGCTACGAGAAGGTGTGGGAAGCGACGCCGCGCGTTGTCGATCCCGCGACATGGAACGAACGGCAATCTGAGCAGATTGCCTCCCCGTACGACGGCGGAATGAAGATCGCGGACATCGACGGCGACGGGTCGAACGAACTCGTCGTCGTAGACGCCTACGGCATCACCGTCTACGGGCGCACGCCCGCGTACTACTCGTTTCCGGCCGTAGAAAATACGACACCAACATTCACGGTTGCCGATGTGGACGGCGACGGCGCGGCCGAAATCGTCACCCAGCGGATGCCAATGGGTTCCCCAGGTGAGGGCGGGCCGCAGTGTGAGATCGAGGTGTTGAAAGTCGGCGCGGGCGGGTTGACGAGTATCTGGAAGCAGCCCTTGCCCGGACTTTTTGCATCGGCCATCCTGGTCGGCGACGTGGACAACGACGGAGAGAAGGAGATCATCTCGGGCTCGGATACGGTGACGATCCTCAAGCGCCGCCCCGGTCCGAAATGGGAAGTAGCCGCCGAGCTGGCGGCGTCGCCAACGGTCGACGTCATTGCTTATGACAGATGGGTACAGATCGCGGATGTCGATTCGGACGGAAAGAACGAAATCATCATCGGTGGCGGCAACGGCAAGATCACGATCTTCAAGTCCCGGAAGGTGCGGGAGCGCGTCACTTACGGGGTTCTGTGGCAGAGCGCGAACCTGATGGCCGACGGGATGACAGGCCGACCAAATGACCAGCATCGTTCCCCCTCCTGCATCGTCAGCTCGGTCGCGGTGGCCGATGCCGATGGCGACAAGCAGCCCGAGATTGTGGCCGGAACCGGCGACTACGGGCGCATGGGCCAGGTCGACATCAGCGGGGGGCGCCTGCACATCTTCAGGTTCAACGGCCGTGGAGACTTCACGCGCGTCTGGGTGTCCGACTGGATCTCGCCGAGCGCCAGCATTGCTGGCGTGGCCGACGTCGATGGAGACGGCGCGAATGAGATCGTCGTGAATGGCCGCGACGTCTACAAGCGCGACGGCGCGGCGAACACCTTCCGGCCGGTCGCATCACTATTGCCGACCGCCAGATCCGCTGTCGTCGGACCGCTTCCGGACCTGCGTGAACCGTCTGCCGTCAGAATCGTTCCTTTGTACTGGAGCATGCCCGGCCGGGAGGTGGTGGAAGGTGAGACGCTCGATGTGACGGTCACGCTGCGCAGCGTGTGGTCTGCGGCGAAAGACGTCACGCTGACGATCACACCCGATGATCCTGCCGTGCAGGTGAGCGACGGGAGTTTCAAGATCTCATCGATTCCGGCCAATGGGATCGTGACCACACCCGTGTTCAAGCTGACGGGGCGCCAGTCGGGCAAGTTCGTGCACATGCGATTCGACCTGACGGCTGCAAATGGCTACCGGCAATCCGTGACAACCAGAGGCATCTTCGTTTTGCCCGGAAATCCAACGTACCTCGGCGACGTCGAGAGTCGTGTCGCCGGAGCACTGGCTCGCGCCCGCGATGACAACAAGCGGGTGTTGATCCAGTGGGGATCCAACGCCGACCCGGGCGCGACGGCGCTCATCTCGGTGATGAGAAAGGACAGCGCAGTCGCAACCACGCTGGTGTACGAGTACGAAGTCGTGCGGGCGGACGTGAAGGGTGCCGAGCGCCTTGCCGCGAAATATAAGGGCCGTGGGGCAGCGCCGACGCCACCATATTTCACGGTCCTCGACGCGCAGGGCCAGGTGCTCGCCAGCCAGGCTGCGGCGGCTTTCAAGAAAACGCGCGACGCTGCGCCCGCGTACGACACCGATAAGCTGAACGCGTTCCTGACGAAGTTCAAGCCCACCTACCTGAAGGCAGAGCCGTTGCTGACCGAGGCGCTCAGCCAGGCGAAGATGGATCAGAAAACCGTCTTCCTCTGGTTCAGCGCTCCGACGTGAGGGTGGTGCCACAGGCTGGGTGCCTGGATGGCACTCAAAGACGTCACGCCGGTGCTTGCAAAGGATTTCGTCACACTGAAGATCGACCAGGATCGGATGGTTGGTGGCAAAGACCTGCTTGCGCGCTACCGCAAACAGTCCGGCGGCCTGCCCTGGTTCGTCTTTCTCGACGGCGACGGCAAGGTGCTCGCCACGAGCGACGATCCGGACACCGGAAACATCGGCTATCCGGGTTGGGCCGCATCGGAACTCCACTTCCGGAGCATGCTGCGGGCCGCCGCGAAGCACATGACGCCGGACGAAATCGACGCGCTGATCAAGTCGGTGAAGGCGTTCACGAACGCGAAGCTCCCGTCGTGAAAGGCGCAGGGCTCACGGCTCAAGACCCCACCCTCTTTCCCCTTGACGCTCCCCTCCGGCCGGGTTAGAAGCAAATCATAGCGGACAGAGAGCCTGCGACTCGCTTCGCTCGCCGCCCACGCCTCGTTTCACGCGCCGCCTGGATCGAAAGCAGCAGTGTCGGGCGGGTGAGCGCGAACGACAGAAAACGGTCTCGGCCATCAGGCGCGCAGGAAATCGTCGGGATCGACATTGGCTTGTCTGAGAATGGCGCGCAATGTCCCTTCCGGCAGATCGCGTGGGTGATTAGGGATGGTTGTATGGCGGTTCGTCTGCGGATTGCACTAGGTTTCGTGGCTGCCGGCAGCGTGACGATAGAAAGCAAATCCAAAGCTGCGCAACTTCTCGATCGCTTCCGAATATTTGAAACCGGCTAATCTGCCCATGGTTAGCCTACCGGCACAATTAGGGGATAATCGAATCTATCTGCGAGGGGCGGCAGACTCACTTGGGACTGCGCCTCGATCAATTTACGCGCTACATCGCGGGCAATTTCCAGTGTTTCGGCAACGGTTCTCCCCTGAGCTACAAGGCCCTGCACATCATCCGATGTCGCCAAGTAGACACCTTCGGGCAGTTTCTCTATATGAACGTTGATTTTTCTCTCCATGACTTGCCTCCTCAAAAAGCCATTATACAGGATTTGGACCGCCCGTCTCGTTCCTTGTCCTGCAAAGCAAAAGGCGCGGCTGGATGCGCGCGAGGGCAGTGCGACATCGATTGCTGAACTCGGATGCCTGTGAACTCGCGATACCGGAAAATTTGACCTGGATCTCTTTGGGCGTCCCGGCGCGCGCCATGTCTACTGCTGCAGTCACTGCCCTCGCGGCCGGCTGCGCCCAGGCAGCTTATCCTCGCTATCCTTCGGAGAGCCGGACGACTGTTCCCTATCGAAAGATTTCGCGGTGGCGAGCGCCTGGTTCTTCGGCTCATTACGAACGTACAGGAGACATATCGCCTTCTGCATTTTGGGTTAGAATCAGTCCCATGCCGTTGGCGCGGATGTGACTTGACATCTGCGACCAAGATCAGGCGAGCGCAAATCATGAGCAAAATGACGAGGCGGCAATTCCATTCCAAGGACCCTGCGACTTTGCGTACGCCCTTAAAATCACCGGCTTGAAATTGAAATAGCGAAAGGAGCATTGATGCCGAATCGTGGACTCTCTCGCCGTCAGTTCAATTCGTCTCTGCTTGCCGCGATTCCAGCGGCGGCGCTGGCCGGCAGCACGACAGCGCCTCGCGCCGCTGACCAAGCAAGCACGCGGCCGATTGCCGCAGGACCGTTTCAACCCAACTGGGACTCGCTCACCAAAGGCTACAAATGCCCCGAATGGTTCCGCGATGCCAAGTTCGGGATCTGGGCGCATTGGACGGCCCAGTGCGTCCCCGAACAAGGCGACTGGTACGCCAGACAGATGTACATTCAGGGACACCCTCAATACAACCATCACCTCAGCACATACGGCCACCCCACCAAGTTCGGCTTCATGGAGATCGCCAATCTCTGGAAAGCCGACAAGTGGGAGCCGGAAAAACTGATCGCACTATACAAGCACGCGGGAGCCAAGTATTTCTTCGGGCTGGCCAACCATCATGACAATTTCGACGCCTATGATTCGAAGCATCACGCGTGGAATTCGGTAAACGTCGGCCCTAAAAAGGACATCGTCGGCACCTGGGCCAGGATCGTGCGCGAGCATGGCCTGCGCTTCGGTGTGAGCAATCATTCGGCCCATGCATGGCACTGGTTTCAAACGGCCTACGACTATGATCCAGAAGGCCCGCTCGCCGGCCATCGGTACGACGCGTTCACGCTGACGAAGGCGGACGGCAAGGGCAAATGGTGGGAGGGACTGGACCCGCAGGAACTTTACGCGGGGCGCAGCCTGGTCATGCCGGATGGCATCACTACGATCGCCGAGGCCAACCGGTGGCACAATGACAATGACCGCGTCTGGAACGAGACTCCGCCGGCGCAAAATCCCGCATTCGTCGAACGGTGGTTCCTGCGGTGCAAGGACCTCATCGACAAATATCGGCCCGACGTCCTGTATTTCGACAATACCGAGCTTCCTTTGGGGCAGGCCGGGCTGGACATTGCTGCGCACTATTACAATTCATCGCTGAAATGGCATGGCAAGCTCGACGGCGTGCTGAACGTCAAGAAGATAACCGATGCACATCGCGCCGGGCTGGTCGAGGACATCGAGCGCGGCGTGGCCACAGGCATCCGCTCCGATCCGTGGCAAACCGACACCTGCATCGGAAGCTGGCATTATGAGCGAGCGCGATATGAACGTCACACTTACAAGACCACGCTCCAGGTCGTGCAGATGCTGGTCGATATCGTGAGCAAGAATGGAAATCTGATGCTCAGCGTGCCCGTGCGCGGCGATGGGACCATCGACGAGGACGAAGTGGCATTCCTGGAAGGGTTGGCCAAATGGATGCAGATCAACAGCGAAGCGATCTTTAGTACGCGACCTTGGGAAATTTACGGCGAAGGACCGTCGGTGAGCGGTCCCGTCGCTGCCGGCCAATTCGGCGGCGCTCGTGACGTCCGCAGCTACACTGCTCAGGACATCCGTTTCACGAAACGGGGGGACACGCTCTACGCCTTTTTGATGGCCTGGCCCGGCCCAAACGTGTCGATTACTTCGCTGGCGAGCGGGAAAGTCGCAGGCGCGATCCAAAAGGTCGAACTGCTTGGGCACGGCGCGAACCTCGAATTCAAACAGGATGCCGACGCGTTGAAGGTGGCATTGCCGGCGGAGAAGCCCGGCGATTTGCCATGCGCCCTAAAGATAGCCGGGTTGAAGCTGACTTGATGTCAGCATGCAAATTGAGAACAGATGGCCCGAGCCGACATCGCAAGCGCCACCTGGAGAGAACCGTAGTAATCCCGCTGCCGGAATTGCTCGCGCAATTACCGACATGACGCTTGTCTCCGTTGCAGCCGATCGGAGAGTTTGGCACAAGCATCCATCCTTGGAGGATCCAAGCCGCGAGCCCGAAATTGCTTTTGGGGGGGCTTGGTGGTACCTTTGGCGCAAATTTTCGGAATGCAGGCGGTTTTAATGCATGGCGCCGGGGTCAGGTCGGGGCGGGTCAAGTTGCGTTTTCTGCTGCGTGTAGCTTTCCTGTACGGCGGCCTCTGGCCGGTAATGAACGTTAGGTTCATTGCGCATTGTTTCCCGATGCCCTTCCTGCCCGGCATGGCCTTCTATCGCCGGTTTTCGGGTTACGTCGGCGGGCCGGTTGAATATTCGGCAAACCTTTTTTGCCAAGCCTATTCGAGGCACTGGGCCGGAGTGCTGGCATTCACTTTCCTCGCCTTGGCAGCCTGGGCGATCGCGCGTGGCATTCTGCGCCGTTTTTCGTCGGGACCCTGCGACTGGCAGGCGGCAGCATTTCCTCTGAGCCTGTTGATTCTCGCCAGCCGTTATATAGGGGTTTTGTATATTCTGCCGATGGTAGCCGGCCTCGCGGCTGCCTGGTTGTATATAGTTCTGCGCGGAAAGCTGCATAACCGTTGGCTACAGTCAGCGATAGCGGTCCTGTTCCTCGTTGCGTCGATTCCGCTGTACTACCTGCTCGCATCCGGTTTCCTTTACCTCTGCGCAATGTGCGCTCTCTTCGAGTTGCTCGTCCGGAAACGTCCGGTATGCGGTTCGGCATGGATCGCCTTCGGCGCAGCGGTTCCTTACGGGATGAGCTATTTATATTATGAGCCGGACATCTTCGGCCGGTACTTCCGCTGGATCATGATGCCGGAGTACGGCGCAATTAGGACGGGCTTTTTCGCGGCCTTGTACGTGTTTGTTCCTGTCGCGGCGGTCGTTATTTTCCTCATCGGCAGGCTCCGTATCGCCGATCGCTTTGCGCCTCGTTTCCGGCGCCGAGCTCGGGCATTCGGATTCGCGTCGCTCGCCTTGCTCGCCCTGGGGCTGGTCGCCCTTCGTTTGGACAAATCGGGATGGATCTACGCGGACTACCTGCTCGATGACGACAAACCGGGCGAAGCGCTGGCCTCGCTCGCGCAGTCGACGGATGACAGCGACACGGTGAGATTTCGGACCCTGTACGCCCTGGCGCAGGCGGGGCGCCTCCCCTGGGAGATGTTCCGCTATCCGCAGCGGGCCTCATCCGACGCGCTGCTGTTTCGAGACGCGACATGGGATTCCTTCCCACTTGTCGCGAGTTGGCGCAGCGACCTGTACCTGGCGCTCGGCAGGGTCAATGAATCCCAGCGGTGGGCGCATGAGGGACTTGCCACCGAAGGGGAAACACCGCGCCTACTCGAGCGCATGGCGCTGGTCTACATTCTGAGCGGCAACCCGGAGGCCGCGAAAACGTTTCTGCGCGCGCTCGAAACGGTTCCGTTTCAAGCGGCGCGCGCGCGGCGGTACCTTGCAGCACTCGACCAGGATCCCGCCATGAGCGGCGATCCGCTCGTCGCGCGCATACGGCCCCTGATGCTGCACCGCGACTATGTCGGAAACTGGAGCACGGAACAGATCCTGCAGCAGTGCCTCGAAGCGAATCCTTCCAACCGGATGGCGTTTGAGTATCTGGTTGCGCACTATCTGCTCACCTCCAACTTGAAAGGCCTGGCCAGCCTGGCTCACCGGATGAAGGATTTCTATCGTGCCCTGCCGACGCACGTGCAGGAGGCGTTGCTGGCCTTCTGGCAGCAGAACGGTTCGCTGCCGCCGGGCATCGACGAATCGGCGATCGACATCGAGACCGAGTCCCGCTTTGAGAGTTTTATCAACATAATGGCGCAGCACCAGAACGGTCATGTTGAAGATACCTGGAATGCCTTGTCGCCCGATTTCGGCTCGACCTACTGGTTCTTCATTACTTTCGGCCGGACCTCGGCTGGACCGCCCCCACAACTCCGTGCCGACGCATCGCAGGGAACAGGAAACCCACAATGAAGTTACCGTATTTGAACCACTGCTGCACTGCAATCGCCGTCCTGCCGATTCTGTTTGCGCTGTCCGCATGCCAGGCGCACCTGCCGGAAAAAGCGCAACCCGTTTCACGCCGTCCAGTCCTTTACCCGGATTACGCCGATACCGTGACCGCTCCCAACATCGCCCCGCTTAATTTCGTGATCAAAGAACTGGGTACGGAATACTTCGTCCGGCTTGCGGGAGAAAGGACCGGTTTGATCGAGGTGGCGAGCCGCGACGGCAGAATCGTGTTCCCGCCCGGAGCCTGGCGGCAACTCCTTGAGCAGAACCGGGGCGCGGCTGTGTTGGCGACGGTGACGGTTCGGGATCGGGATGGCGAATACCGCAAGTTCGACACGGTGCGGATTGACATAGCGCCCGATGACCTGGACCGCTACGCCGTGTACCGGCTCATTCCGCCGGTTGACCACGTGTGGATGAAAATAGGAATTTATCAGCGGGACCTGGAACGATTTTCAGAGCGGCCGGTGATCGAGAACCAGAACTTCAGCGTCAAGTGGGACGGGTGCGTGAACTGCCACAGCTTTCGCCGCAACCGGCCTGACCGCATGAGCCTTCAGATCCGCAGCGCCAGCTTCGGCAGGCCCATGGTCGTGGTTAAGGATGGAGTGCCGCAGACAGTCGACACGTCCGCGTCCGGCTTCAGCAAGTCGCCTGCCGCATACCAGGCCTGGCACCCGGACGGACGCCACATCGCCTACTCGGTCAATAAGGTTATGCCTCTGGAACACACGATCGGTGAGCACCGCGACGTGTGGGATAACGATTCCGACTTGGCTGTCTATGACACAGACGCCAACGAGGTGTCGACCACACACGACATTGCCGATCCGGATCGCCGTGAAACCTGGCCCTCCTGGTCCGCGGACGGGCGGTACCTTTATTTTTGCAGCGCGCCGCAGTTGCCGATGGCGAAGTTGTATGAAGTGAAGTATGACCTGATGCGGATTCCTTACGATCCGGCCACGGGAGCATGGGGGAAGAGGGAAACGGTGTTGTCCGCCGCCGACAGCGGCATGAGCGCGGCGCAGCCGAGGGAATCGCCGGATGGCCGTTGGCTGCTGTTTTCCCTTTCGCACCACGGGAATTTCCCGATTTATCAGCCGACGTGTGATCTGTACGTCATCGATCTGAAGAGCGGAGCACGACAGCCCTTGACGGCCGTGAACAGCAGTTGGAGTGATTCATGGCACTGCTGGTCGAGCAATGGGAGATGGATCGCCTTCGCCAGCAAGCGCGAGGGGGGCGTTCTGGCGCGCATCTATTTCAGCTATTTTAACCGGAACGGCCAGGCTCATAAGCGCTTTGTCATGCCGCAGGAAGACCCCTCGTTCTACGAATTGTGCACGCTGACCTACAATGTCCCCGAGCTCATCATCGAACCGGTTCCGGTGAGCCCCTCCAATTTGGGGCGCGCGATCACGGCGAAAAGTCCACTGCATGTGCCGTCGCTGGTCAGGAAATAGGCGTTCGGGCTTTAGATGCTCTACTTCGACAACTACGACATCCTCGTGCGCTTCCGGCCGCCGGTGCGCAGCTCAGGTCAGCCGCTTGCGCCTTCCGGCCCGCCGGAGCCTTCAGGGCGCGTGTTCGTCGGCCAACTTGGGCCGGACGAGTTCCTCATCGGCGGTTTCGACTGCGCGCTGGACTTCAAGCCGGCGCTTGGATCGGGGTTGGCTGCCGCCCAGGCACTCTCGATGGAAGAAGGCGACTACGTTGGCAGCGAGTGGAAGCGCACGGAAATTCGCAATGGCGACATGAGCAGCGCCGGCCTGGTCTTCCGGACCGAGGGCGCGCTTGTGCGCATCAAGCTGATGCGTTACTGAGCCCATCTCGGTTCTGTCTGCTAAAGGGAGCCGACCACCTCGAACCGCTTCTCAGCGCCGGTCGCGATAATCACCGTGTCGTTGTGCACCCCGCCGAGCGTTGCAGGACGACCGTTCACGGTGACGGTTCGCACCGGAGTCTGTTTCGGCATCCGCAGTTTGACGTGGATCTCCTTGGGCGTTCCGGCGCGCGCCAGCTCTACTGTTGCAGTCACCGCCTTCGCGGCCGGCTTATAGATCATTTCGAAACTGACCCGGCCCCAGCGGGTCGGAGCCTGGCTGATCCTGATCGTTTTCCCCGATGCAAGCCACGCGCGCGGAACCGCCTTGCCGAAATAGATCCGCTCCTCGTCGGGATCGTCGAGCACCAGCGCCCACTTCACCATGATGGGGATTGTCTGCTGCGCCGGTAGGCAAAACAGGGACCTGCCACCGGTGATGCCGGAGACCTCGCCGGCCACCCAACTGCCTCGCGTGTGATCGTGGTACCGGTGCGCATACATGAAAAGCAGATATTCCTCGATGCGGTCGAGCCGCAGCAACTCGTAGGCATAGCCGTAAGCAATAAACCCGAGGATCGACCGGCTCCCTGCCCGCGCGACGCCGACATTGGCCAAAACGCCGATCGTGGTCGCGCCGTATGCGCGCATGGTGTCGCAGACCATGTTCGCCAAATTCGGCGGCAGCACATCGGCGTGCACCAGCTCGGCATACAACCGGTGCGGCCACTGTTGCGGGCTCGGACGCTCTGCGGCCATGGCTTCGCGGAACATCATCTTGGCGCCGGGCAGAGGCGGCACATAAGCCGGAGTCTTGTCCCGCCAGATATTCTTTTCGATGCTGGAAACCACGGTTTGCTGCAGCATCTTGCTGCGCTTCGCCCAATCCCGCGCCGCCACATCCATGCCGGGAGCCAGCTTCAGCTTGTGGATTTCCAGCCAGACGCGGCTCAAGTCTTTGAGGCCGCGCACGCTGAAGGCGCTGTTGGCATAATAGGGCTTCCACCAGACCGCCGGCGTGGCGTTCAGGCACGCGTCCGACTCGCTCCAGCCCGCGATCAGCCCGAATGCCGGGTCTTCCGCCGGAAGCTTGAGGCTGACGTCGTGCATCGCGGTGATCACTCTTGCGGTCGCCTCGATCTTTGCGCGATGCTTCATCAGGAGCGCGCTGTCGCGCGTGTAGTCGAAATAGCGCGCCAGCAGCGAAAGAGTCAGCCCGAACTGCGCGGTTTCCGGGCCGCGCATATCGTTGACTCCCCGGACATCCACATAGTCGGTATAGAAGTTGTCGATGAACTGCCGGGCGGTTTCGAAGCGGCCCCACTCGAGATTGACATACACTGCACTCGTGAAGACGTCCTGGAATCCGTCGTATTCGTTACCGGCGTAATCGCGATCCACGGCGCCGTATTTCGGGTACAGTCCCCCGGGGCGCGCCATCAATTCTTTTGCAAAATAGTGCTTGGAAATCCAGGCCCAGGAATCATCGGGCAAGGCCAGGGGAGCGAAGTCCTTCAACAGTGTTTCCCAGTATTCCGCGAACACCAGAAGGCCGCGATAGAACTCCTCCGGTTTCGGATCCTGACGAGCCGGCGGATAGGCCGGGTACGTATGGCCATAGAACACCTTCGTCATCCTGCCGTTTTCGATGACCGCTGTCCGATGCCACGTTTGCACCACGAATTTGCCCCTGGTCTCGGGATCGCCGAAGACGATCACCTCGCAGTAGGAATGATCCGAAAGCGGAAACACCTTCCTGGGAGCCGGCACCCAGCCGCCCAGGTGGCCGTCGAACCGCCTGGCGATCACGTCCTGGCGCAATTCCGGAACGTACTGGACAGGGTGATAGGTTTTTGTGTTGCCGCCGGGGAACACGGGTTGCGTGTCGTAGCACTCTTTGGTCCCGACGTAATTGTCCCATTGGGCGCGCGCGCCTCCGCCCCCGGCGCCCGCTTGCGGACTCGGGTTCGGCGCGGGGGCGCCCTGTGGCGGCACCGCCGACTTGACTGTTTCCTCATCCGGATCGTCGCCATGCGCCAGGAGCTTGTCCGCCAGCAGATCCGGGCCCGACAGGCCGATGTCATTCATGCTCAGGCCCAGGTAATACGGCCGGTCTTCGCGGAACGAAGGCTCCGCAGTTTTCGGCAGCACTCGTGTCGCACCGGTTGAGGAGAGGTATGTAATCGCGCCGTCGCGCGCTCGCAGATCTTCATACACCCTCCAGGTTGCGGCCTTGTGCTGAAACTCGCACAGGAACGTGTGGCCTTCGATGGCTGCCGACGCGGTCCGGGCTTGCGGCTCCGGACGAGCACAAGCGGCAGCTTGTTCCTTCAAAGCTTCGATGCCGGCGGCCGCGACCGCCAGATTCTGCAGGAATTCGCGACGATCCATAGTGTCTCCATTCGATGATGGACGGCAGTTTACACCGACAGAAGCTCCGGTTGCGAGTGAAGTTCTCAGTCGAAAAACTGAAGCTCGTTGACCGCCCAGCTGGAAAGATTCCAGAGTATTCGGCGATCGTTCAGATGGTCCTGTCCGTTACCAGGGCGCTGGCCAGTAATGCCGGTTATCCCTCTTCGAAGGATTACGCGGCTCTCGATGATACTGGTAGAATATATGCCGGCTATCAGGGAAGATGCTGAGCATGAGGTTCCCGTCTTGACGGGGCCTTCCCGAGCAGCGTGGACACGGCCCCGGTACCATGATCGGCCGGCAACCGATGGAAGGGTACGCACAGTGCGCATTCTCGTTGTGGAGGACGACAAAAAGGTCGCGGGTTTCATCCAGCAGGGTCTGCAGCAGGAAAGCCAGGCAGTCGATGTGGCCTACGATGGCGAGACAGGCGCCTACCACGCTGAAAACTTTGAGTACGACCTGGTCATCCTGGATCTCATGCTGCCACGCTTGCCGGGGCTCGAAGTCTTGCGGCGCATCCGCGCCAGAAGCCCGCAGCTCCCGGTGCTGATCCTCACCGCCAAGAGCGACCTCCAGGACAAGGTAACAGGCCTGGACAGCGGCGCGGACGACTACCTGATCAAACCGTTCGCTTACGCCGAGCTTTCGGCCAGAGTCCGTGCCTTGCTGCGACGGGCCGCCAAGGAAGACGTCAGGCTCCGGATCGCCGACCTGGAAATGGACACGTCCACCCGTATCGTGAAGAGAGCGGGCCAGCGCATTGATCTGAAACCCAAAGAGTATGCGCTGCTGGAGTTCCTGCTCCGGAATGCCTACAACCCTGTGACCCGGAACATGATCATCGAGCACGTCTGGGACATCCACTTCGACGCTGTAAGCAACGTTGTGGACGTCCACATAAACTGGCTGCGCAACAAGATCGACAAGGGCTTTTCTCCCGCACTGATTCACACCCTTCGAGGAGTGGGTTACACGCTCACGGATATGCCGTCATGAGACCACCCAAGCTGCGCACGAAGCTGACGCTTTTCTACGCCGCCAGCATTACGCTTCTCCTTTCCGTAGCGGGCGTGTTGTTTTACAACCTGTTTTCCTACCAGCTGGACAGAGATCTGCACGATGAGCTGCAGGAGCGTACCGCAGCCCTGCGCGGGTATTTGCGTTTCGAGGGAGACCAGGCCACGCTGGTCTACGACCCTACGGATCCGGAAGAAGCATTCTTTGTGGGCACTGCGACCCGATACTATCAGATCTACGACGCTGTCAGCGGCGCCATGATTGTGCGTTCGCAGCAGTTGCAAGGGCTCGCGTTCGAATACACCCCCGACGAGGTAAGAGATCTGGTTCGCGGTTCTGCCCCATTCACCGGCATCGAGACGGACCAGGTAGATCTTCTGCTTCACAACGATCTGGTACGAGGACCGAACGGACGCTCCTATCTTCTCCAGGTCGGAGCCCCGTTGACTCTCCATAAAAACGCCCTGAGCAGGTCGCTCCATATCATCCTTTGGCTGCTGCCGTCCGGGATCGTGCTCGCGATTCTTTCAGGCTGGTGGATTGCAGGCAGGGTGCTGAGGCCGTTGGAATCCCTGAGCGCCGCCGCTCAACAGATGAGCATTTTCCAACTCCACAAGCGACTGCCGCTGACAGGTACAGGAGATGAACTGGATCAGTTAGGCAACACCTTCAACGACATGTTCGGCCGTCTGGAAAAGGCCGTGGGGCAAATGAAGGATTTCACCACCAGCATTTCCCATGAACTCCGCACTCCTCTGACCGCGTTGCGGGGAGAGGCTGAAGTCGCACTGGTCCGAGCACGCACCGAGGAGGATTACCGGAGAGTGCTGGAGAGCCAGTTGGAGGAGTTCGGCAAGCTTTCGCAATTGATCGACCACATGCTCACCTTGGCTCGGGCAGAGGCGGGACAAATCAAGCTCGCGCGTGACCATGTGAACCTCTCGGAGCTGGCGCAGTCACTCGTCGAGCAGATGGAGATCGTGGCCGCAAGCAAGACGATCACACTGGCAGCCAAGCCGGACGGTGAGGTCATCGTCGTCGGCGACTCGGGCTGGCTGGAGCGAGTCATCTTGAATCTCCTCGACAACGCGATCAAGTTCACCCCCGAAGGCGGCCGCGTGGAGGTCAGCGTGCGCAGCCTGCCGGGTGAGGCTGTCCTCGAAGTGCGTGACAGCGGCATCGGCATCAGCACTCAAGCGCTGCCGCACATCTTCGAACCTTTCTATCGCGAGGATCCCTCTCGGTCCAAGGAGTTCGACGGGGCCGGGCTGGGGCTCAGTCTGGTCGAGTGGATCGTAAAGGAACATCGTGGCCGCATCAGCGTTGAGAGCCACCCCGAACAAGGGAGCGTATTCCGAGTCGCGATTCCTCTTGCGCCTGTCAACACTCAGCCGATCTGACCGCATTTGATCGGCTGACTCACGAAGATTAAGCAAAAATAATCTGGGATTAATCCTGCGTTAACGGTTGGACTGTTAGACTTCGCTTCGAGATTGCAGGAGTAATTACATAGCAAAAAGGAGACAAAGGTATGAAACGAGTTGTTGCTTTAATGACAGGGCTGATACTTCTCATGGCCCTGGCGGCTTTCGCTCAAGCGACCAAGACTAAGGCGCCCCAGGCGCCGAAGCCCAAAGCGCCGGTAACGAAGTCGGCGTCAGGAACCATCAGCACGGTGAGCGACACCGCGCTGGTCATCACCCACAAAGTAAAGGGCAAAGACGAGCAGACCACGTTCGTGCTGAACGCCCAGACCAGGAAGACAGGCGATCTGGCGGTTGGAGCACATGCCATGGTCCATTACACGGTTGAAAACAACCAGAACATTGCGACCTCGGTGACGGTAACTCCGACCAAAGCCAAGGCTGTCACCACCAAAAAGAAATAAGTGAAGGGCCTGATTTCGTGGAGTCACGGCTCCCGACTTATGGGGGATCCCGGCATTGTCTGGGATTCCCCTTTTTGTTTTGTGGAGAGCTGCCCGATTTCGGTTGTGGCCGACTGAAGAGGCGGGAGCTGGACTGAGCAGGATTTCCACATGTCTCTGTTGATCAAGTCTGTGCACTTTCGTAAGCTAAACGTGTGTCAATCCGCACAAGCGGAAGTAAAATCAACCAGGAAGCTGAGTCCGAAGGCAGGGAGAGCTTTATAAGAACACAAGAACCGTATTCCTGATCGCAGTTGCAACCTTCGTCTTGTTGGCGATGATTTCCGCTGCCCCCATCGCCGCCCAACAATCCAAGGACGTCTTGACCGCGGGGACCTACACCGCCAAGGTGAAAGCGATCGTGTGCAGCGGCTGCGGCCCCCTCATTAAACAGACACTCGAAAAGATGAAAGAGATTGATTCTGTTTCGGTGGACTCAGAAAAGAAGACAGTCCAATTTGCGGTGAAAAAGAACAACACCGTCAAGCTGTCGGATCTGCAAAAGGCTCTCAAGGCCGCATCTGACAAGATGGGAATGGGCGCAAACTACGAGCTTTTCGATCTGAAGGCTCTGAAGTAGCCGCATGGAGACCTACTTTCCAACCCTTCGGCCGCTCCCCTTCCGAAGGATGTCCGCCACTTTCCGTTTGCCACATTACTCGACTCTGCTTGCGGACACCCCACAGAGACGCCCTCACGGAAAAGCGCCACAGGCTATTCAGCATCAGACCGGCGCCCACCAGGAGCACAATAACCATTTCAGTCAGCCACAGTCTCTCTTGACTTATATTGGCCCCGCCTTATAGTGGGGGCACATTGCATCTGGCAAAACGAATCCGGATCTCGGATCTGCAAAATTCGAGAAAGCGGAAAGCTTCATTTTTGCACATCCGACATTGTTGTCCTTACCCTGCTATATGGAGGCGGCTTATGAAGAAACGCTTGATCCTTGCATTCCTGCTGGCCGCGGCTCTTCTGCCGATGGCGGCTCATAATGTGGTGCCGCAGACCAATGAAGCAGCGAGCCTGGCCAACCTGCGCTGGCGCTCCATTGGCCCGGCCAATCCGGGCGGCCGCGTCACGGACATCGTGGGCGTTCCGAGTGATGCGAACACTTACTACGTTGCGGGTGCTGTCGGCGGCATTTTTAAGACAACCAACGGCGGCATGACGTTCACACCCATTTTCGACAACCAGGATGTGCTCTCTATCGGGGCAATCGCGATTGCGCCTTCCGACCCGAATGTAATCTGGGTCGGCACCGGCGAAGGCGATCCGCGCAATGACGCCGGTTTTGGCAACGGAGTATACCTTTCGACGGACGCAGGTCAGACGTGGAGACACGTGGGCTTGACCGATACCGAGCGCATCAAACGCATCCGCGTTCATCCGACCGATCCCAATACCGCTTGGGTCGCGGCGCTCGGCCACGAATGGGGGCCCAACGAAGAGCGCGGTGTATTCAAGACTACGGACGGAGGGAAGACCTGGAAGAAAGTGCTCTACCTGGACCCAGACACCGGCTGCTCCGACATCGACATCGATTCACAGAATCCGCGCATTCTCTACGCCGGCATGTACACTTACCGCCGCAGGCCCTGGCGCTTCGACAGCGGCGGCGGCACGACGGCATTCTACCGCTCCAAGGACGGCGGTGAGACGTGGCAGAAACTCACGCAGGGTCTGCCAAGGACGCCAATGGATCGTATCGGCGTAGCCGTCGCTCCCAGCAATCCTAACATCGTATACATGGTCACCGAGACCAAGACCGAAGGAAACCTCTTCCGCTCGGATGATCGTGGCGACACATGGCGCATGGTGGCCAACAATCCCAACATAAACTTCCGCCCGTTCTATTACAGCGATCTTCGAGTAGATCCGGCCAATCCGGAGCGGCTCTACTCGTTGGGCGGAAGCCTCTACCTGTCCATCGACGGCGGGCGCACTTTCACGACGATCGGCGGGGGTGTGCACTCGGATCACCAGGCGCTCTGGATCGATCCCAAAGATCCCAAGCGCCTTCTGTCTGGGAGCGATGGCGGCTTCCAGGTGTCGCTCGACGGCGGGCGCAGCTGGGAAGTCATCAACAACGTTTCCTTCGCCCAGTTCTATCACGTCGCCTACGACTTGCAAGTGCCCTACCTTGTTTACGGCGGGTTGCAGGACAACGGCTGCTGGGTTGGGCCGAGCGCGACGATGTTCAGCAACGGCATCCGCAAGCGTGACTGGTACACGATCGGCGGCAGCGACGGATTCTTCGCCGTCCCGGATCTGAATGAGCCGAATCTCGTCTATACCGATCTGGAGGGTGGCTCGATAACTCTTCTAGACCGCAATTCCGGCGTGTCGCGCAACGTGACTCCCTACCCAAAGGATGTCGGCCCCACCGGCAGTCCCATTTTCAATTACCGGTACCGCTTCAACTGGAACCCGCCCATAGCCGCTTCGCCGCAAAACCCGAGCATCATCTACTTCGGCGGTAACGTCATCTTCAAAACGACCAATCACGGATACTCGTGGGAGATCATCAGTCCTGACCTGACCACCAATGATAAGAGCAAACAACAGTCCTCCGGCGGCGAGGTCGTGACCGACAACACGGCAGCGGAATTCCACTGCACGATCCTGACCATCGCCGAATCGCCGGTCAAGGCAGGCGTAATCTGGGCAGGAACTGACGACGGCAACGTTCAGGTCACAAAAGACGGAGGCAAGACCTGGACCAACGTCATCGGCAATGTCAAAGGATTGCCTTCAAACTGCTGGATACCCACTATCGACGCCTCGCACTACGACGCGGGAACGGCCTATGTCGCAGTGGATCGTCATCAGGACAACGACTTCGCTCCATATGCGTTCAAGACTACAGACTACGGCCAGACCTGGACGCCGATTAGAGGGGATTTGCCCGCGAAAGGCTACGTGCATGTGGTGCGCGAGGATCCAAAGGCGAAGGACGTGCTGTACCTCGGCACGGAGCTGGGCATATTCGCTTCATGGAATGGCGGCAACCATTGGGTCTCGATCCGCAACAACCTGCCGCCGGCGGCAGTGCGCGACATCGTTGTTCATCCGCGCGACAACGACATGATCATAGGTACGCACGGGCGTGGCGCCTACATTCTCGACAACATCACGCCGATTCAACAACTGGCACAAGCCCTGGCCGGCGACGCGTATTTGTTCGACATTCAACCCGCAATGCGCCACCAGCTTGCCAGCCGCGATGCATCGGTCGGTTCCAGGGATTACGGCGCTTCAAATCCGCCCTACGGGGCGACGATCGATTACTATCTCAGGGCAGCGACGAATGAGCCGGTGAGCCTCACAGTCGCGGACAAGAGCGGGAAGACAATCCGCACCCTGCGCAACTTGTCGACTCGTGCCGGCGTCACCCGTGTGATCTGGGATCTGCGCATCGAGCCGGCGCAGGCGCCTGCGGCCTTCGTTCCCAGCGGCGGGGAGCAAGCCGTCCCGAGCGCTGCGCGTGGAGGAGGTCGTGGCGCTGGAGGCGGCTTCGGCGGGGGCGGCGGACGTGGCGGCGCCGGCAGCGCCCCGCAAGTTGTTCCGGGCGAGTACAACGTCACACTAAACGTGGGCGCCTACAAGGCGACCAAGCCCGCACGTGTCGTGCTTGACCCGCACGTGAAGGTCGCTGAGGCCGATCTTCAGACGCAGTTCACGACGGCGCTGGAAGTGCGGGCGCTCGCCACGTCGGTCGCCGAGGTGGTCAATCGCGTCGAGGATCTGACGCGCCAGTTGACGACCCTGTCGGAGACCTTGCGCCGCTCGGCTGCCAGCGGCGATGCGCGCGCAACCGCATCCCAAAGTGCGGTTGCCGCCGATGCCCGCACGGCGCTCGATCAACTCGGCCAGCTGCACTCCAGGCTGGTGCGCGAGTGCTCCATGAGCTACCGCTGCGGCGCCCAATTGCGGGAAAACGTTAACTCGCTGCTCGGTTCGGTGACCGGCCCCATTGCCCGGCCGTCGGATGGAATGCTGTTGCTCCTGAGCGAATACAAGGACGAAACAGCACAGGCGATTGCGGAACTGAACAAGATCATTTCGACATCCATCAAGAAGGTAAACGATCAGCTCGGCAATCAGCCCCACATAATTGTCGGCCCGCCGATCCGATAGCGTCCGGAAAACCGCTGATGAACGCGGATAAACGCCGGCCCGCATCTGCGTTCGTCGGCGGGCTTGTTTCAAGATTCAAGATCCCGTTTCGATTGCGATTTGGCAGCAGGCTCGGCGTGAATCACCACGCGTCCGAGCTGAGGGAATTCGAGTCGCAGCCGGCTTTCCAACTCTTCGGCGATGCTGTGCACCTCCTCGACGGGGCGCTCCCCGTCGACGAGCAGGTGAAACGAGAGATACATTTTACCCCTCATCTTATGCAGCTGGACGTCCTGGCAGCCGCGCGTGTGCTCCAGTTCGCGACAGATGGCGTCAATCCGGTCGCGATAGCGCGCGGCTTCCGCGTCGGTGACCTCGCTTCCAGGAGCGAGTTGTTCCCCCCGGGGTTCGATGTGCACGTGTACATCAGCGACCGGAGCAGGCACATCACCCACACCCAATTCACCGCGCAGCCGGCTCTCAAGATCTGTGGCTTTCAGGTGCGCGTTTTCCAAGCTGAGGGTGGGATCGACCTCCAAATCCAGATCAATCCAGACTCCGCGTTCGGTCCAATGCGTCGTGATGTTGTGCACGGATGCACGCGCCAGCGCCGCCACCGCTTGGATGCGCTCGAGCACCCCCTCATTCTCCGCGATCGGATCGGCGTGCACGACCACGTCAGCGTTGGGCGACACGTCGCGCACCGCCTCCTGGGCGCGCTGGGTCACCGCATGGCTCTCTTCGAAGGACAGGTGCCGCGGAACATCCACATTCAGATCGACGAAAACCTGACTGCCGACGTTGCGCACACGCACGCGCGAGACGCCCCGCACACCGGTGACACCAGCTAAAGCGGCTGTGTAACGCTCAGCCAGGCCGCGAGGAGCGCGATCGAGCAAGGCGTCCATGGTCCGGCGGCTGAGTTGCAGGCTCACATAAACCACAATCAAGACCACGACCAGCGCTGCCGCGGCATCGGCACGCATGACGATCGACTTCGCGCCCAGGGCGCCGCCGTATCGCACCAGTCCCAGCCCTACGATCACGGCGGCCGAACTCCAGATATCCGTACTAAAATGCAGGGCATCCGCCTCCAGGGCCTGGCTGTGGTACTTGCGCGCGACGCGCCCCAGCGCACGGGACCGCGAGAAGTCTATGACGATCGAGATCGCCATCGTAAGAAAGGCCCATAGGCTAGGATCAATCTCGACGTCAGCAAAGAAAAGGCGCCGGATGGCTTCGTAGGTAATCCAGATGCAGGTGATGAGCAACAGCGCGGCCTCAGCCAGTGCGCTCAGATTCTCAAACTTGCCGTGGCCGTAAAGATGAGACTCATCTACTGGACGGTCGCTTACCCGTACTGCGAGAAGGGTGATAACTGCGGCTGCCATGTCAAACCCGGAATGCACCGCTTCCGCGAGAATCCCCAGGCTCCCGGTCAGGAGCCCAATCACCAGTTTGGTGCCGGTGAGAAACACCGCTGCCGCCACAGAGCTTGCGGCAACGAATCGCTTCTCCCGCACTTTTTCTTGCAGGCTCGCATTTCTCACTGGAATACCCTCGATTTCGCATTTTACCGTCTTGCGACCCAGAATTCCCAACAGAATCAAACCACGACAGCGATTCAGACACTGCATGCCAATCATCCGAATGCCTTTGGAACCTCAAAGATCTCTAAGACCTCAAAGAACCTGGGATTACACAGGTTTGCGATGGATGGTACATCAGAAATAGGCTTTGGCTGCCACTCCTGGCACGGGCATCGGGGACAAGCGCCCAGAAGAAGCTATCCTGGAGCCAGGAGCGTACGATGAGATCCGCGGGCTTCCCTGTCGCACCCATCCCCCATGCACTTGTCCCCGATGCCCGTGCCAGGAGTGGATCCCGCAGCGCAGCTGCGGAATCGCCTCCGGCGCAGCCAAAGCCCCCTTAGCTCTTGGTTTTTTGAGGTCTTTGTGGTTCGTCTTTGGTATGCGACGGCATCGCTCCAAGCAGTGCGCACCACTGTCTGAATTGCCAAAACCACGAGAACCTCAAGCAAGCGGGAAGAGACCTTGATCTCCGCTTGACAGCTCGAACGAAATACAGGAAAAGACTTCGTGCACATCGTGGTTTAATGAAGCCGCACACAAGACTGCACTCTTAAGCGGAGTCCACGGAGAATGCTTGACCAGGTCCTCGCGGCCAATGTCACAGGGCTTCCCGTCAGCGCCTGGCTGATGCTCCCGTTCGCAATCCTTTTGTCGGCGATCGGTCTGGCGCCGTTCATCCATCGCTCCTGGTGGGAGAAGTACTATCCTTTTGTCTCCATCGGTCTGGGCCTCTTTGTTTTCGCCTACTACTGTTTCTGCCTTGATTACCGCCGCATGGCCGAGATCTTCGTCGAGTACTTCAGCTTCATCGTGCTGATCGGATCGCTGTTCGTCGCCTCCGGCGGCATTTTCCTGCACACGGAGCGCCACGCGACGCCCTGGATGAACACCCTGCTGCTGGCAGTCGGCGCATTGGTTTCGAATATCATAGGCACCACAGGCGCGTCGATGCTGCTCATTCGCCCATTCCTGCGCATCAACCGCCCTCGGATCCGCGGATTTCACATCGCGTTCTTCATATTCATCGTCAGCAACATCGGAGGCGGGCTGACGCCGATCGGCGACCCGCCCCTGTTCCTCGGCTACCTGAATGGAGTCCCGTTTCAATGGACGCTGCAGAAGGTGTGGGATATCTGGCTGCTGGCGCTTGTCCTTGTGTTGGCTGTGTTCTTTCTGGTGGATACCCGGTCGTATCGAAGGTGGCTGCTGGAGAAGCATCGCCATGTTCGAGGAGCCGGATTTGAGCTGCGCGGAAGCCACAGTTTTTTCTTTCTCTTCATTATTCTGGCGGCGGTTTTCGCCAGAACGCCGGTGCGCGAGGTCATCATGATTATTGCAGCCGCCGCCGCCCATCGCTTCGCCACGAAGGAAGCCCTGCGCGCCAACGAGTTCACTTTCGCCCCGATCAGAGAAGTAGCGATCCTGTTCGCCGGCATTTTCGCCACGATGGTGCCGGCGCTCGACTGGCTGGCGCAGAACGCACATCGTCTCGGGATCAGGACTCCAGGCCAGTTCTTTTGGTCGTCAGGCATTCTTTCGAGCTTCTTGGACAACGCGCCGACATACCTGAATTTTCTCAGTGCAGCGATGGGATTGCACGGCCTCGCACTGGGCAACCTCGAACACATGACGATCCTGCTCAGCCGGCACGCCGAATTTCTCCGGGCGATTTCCGTCGGAGCGGTGTTCTTCGGCGCGACCACCTATATCGGGAATGGCCCGAACTTCATGGTGAAGTCCATCGCGGAGCACGCGGGGGTGAAGTGCCCGTCGTTTTTCGGCTACATCTTCCGTTACTCGCTGCCGGTGCTGATTCCGATTTTCGTTCTGATTTGGTTGCTGTTTTTTCGATGAGGAAAAAGAGCGTTACAAACCGTGCGGTCATGTCGTATAAGAGACCTGCCAGGGGTGTATCCGGGGATAGGTTTCCCTGGCTTCCCCCCAACATTCAATCAAAGAAAGGGTTGCACTTATGAATCGAGAGCGACCGGCTCGGCACATAAAGATTTGGCTTGGTTTGATGGTCTGCCTTTTTCTGACGGCAGCGGTTTGGAGTCAGGGACCGCAGAACGCACCGCCTCCTCCGTCTCCCGTCAACCAATCCAATGATCCTATCCTTAAGGAATTTCGCTGGCGTTCGATCGGGCCCGCGAGCATGGCAGGCCGCATCGACGATATCGAAGCCGTGGAAAGCAATCCTTATATCATCTACGTGGGATTTGCGACCGGCGGCTTGTGGAGGACTGTCAACAACGGGACCACCTGGGAACCGATCTTTGATACCTATTCCGTTTGCTCGGTCGGCGACCTCGCCATTTTCCAGGCGAATCCTGACATTATCTGGGTCGGGACCGGCGAGCCCAACAACCGCCAGAGCTCGTCCTTCGGTGACGGCATTTTTAAATCGACAGATGGCGGCAAGACGTTCACCAACATGGGACTGAAGGAAACTCAGACGATCGCCCGCATCGTGACCGATCCCAAGGATCCGAATATCGTCTATGTTGCCGCGCTGGGCCACCTGTTCGGGCCCAACAAGGAACGGGGCATCTATAAGACGACCGACGGCGGCCAGACTTGGACAAACATCAAGTTCATCGACGAAGACACGGGATTCACGGACCTGGTTATGGATCCCAGCGACAACAAGGTGCTGTATGCCGCCTCCTATCAGCGGCGGCGCACTTCCTGGGGATTCAACGGCGGCGGCCCGGGAAGCGGGATCTGGAAGACGATCGACGCCGGTAAAACCTGGACCAAGCTGGCCGGCGGACTGCCGGGTCCCGAACTCGGCCGCATCGGGCTGGATGTGTCCCGATCGAATCCTAACGTCGTCTACGCCCAGATTGAAGTGGCGTTGGGAGGCATGGGTGGTCGAATGGGTGGTCCGCCGGAGGGAGCGCCAGCAGGACAGCCAGCCGGACAAGCAGCAGCGGCAGGCGGACGCGGAGCCGGGGCACCTGCACAGGCAGGCACGCAGGTCGCCGGACAAAGGGGTGGACGCGGCGGGCAGCCGTCCGGGCCTCCTGACCCGGCGCGTGATGGAGCGTGGCGCTCGGATGACAAGGGCAAAACGTGGCGCATCGTGAGCAACAACAACAACCGTGCCATGTACTACAGCCAGATCCGCGTCGATCCAAGCAATAGTGAGATCGTCTACACGGGCGGCGCTTCGTTTTATAAATCCACAGACGGCATGAAAACATATGCCGCTGTTCCGGGCATCGCACACAGCGATCACCATGCCATCTGGATCGATCCGAAGAATGGGAACCACCTGATCATCGGAAATGACGGCGGCCTGGACATTACCTACGACCAGTGCGCCACCTGGGAGTTCGTCAACACCATGCCGGTGGGGCAGTTCTATGCAGTCGCCGCCGACATGCGCAAGCCCTACTATGTCTACGGCGGGTTGCAGGACAACGGGAGCTGGGGCGGCCCTAGCGCGACTCGCAGCAGCGGCGGCGGTGGTGGTGCTGGGGGGGGAATCACCAATGCCGAGTGGTTCCGAGTTGGGGGAGGAGACGGCTTCTACTGCCAGGTCGACCCGACGGACTACAATACCGTGTACACGGAGTCGCAGAACGGCGCGATGAGCCGCTACGACCTGAGGACCGGACGCAGCACGAGCATCAGGCCGAATCTGGGAGGCGGACGGGGGCGTGGCCAGGGAGCAGCACCCGGCGCTGAGCCGGCACCAGGCCAGCCTCCTGCTCAGACAGCCCAGGCGACGCAAGCCGCTCAGGCGGGAGGCGTCGGCGGCTCCGGCGGGGGGACCAACATCAATCCTCCCCTGCCGGCAGGCGAGCAGCTCCGCTTTAACTGGGATACGCCCATCGTGCTTTCTCCGCACAATCCGCGGACCATTTACACGGGAGCCAACAGGTTCTTCAAGTCAACCAACCGCGGGGACACCTGGACTGCCAGTCCGGATCTAACCAAGCAGATCAGCCGCGATACCCTGCCCATCATGGGCGTGCCGGGAGACAAGCCCATGTTCTCGAAGCACGACGGCATGTCGAACTACGGTAACATCATCACAATCGCAGAGTCGGTTGCTCAGCCGGGAATTCTGTGGGTAGGAACCGATGACGGCAACGTGCAGTTGAGCCGTGACGGCGGGTTTACCTGGAAGAATGTGGCCGATAACATTCCAGGCCTTCCCAAGAATACCTATCAGATTTCGCGTGTGGAGCCGTCGCATTTCGATGCGGGCGCCTGCTACGTAACCATTGACGGGCACCGCTATGACGACATGAAGCCATACGTGTACCTTACGCGCGACTTCGGGGCGACCTGGACTTCGATCGTCAACAATCTGCCTCAGGGGAATGCCAACGTCATCCTTGAGGATCCCAAGAACAAGAGCCTGCTGTACCTCGGCACGGAGTACGGCTTCTACGTGTCACTGAACGGCGGTGCGGAATGGAAGCGCTTCATGACCGGCCTGCCAACCGTCCGCGTCGACGACGTGATCGTGCACCCGCGGGACAGCGACCTGATCCTCGCCACCCACGGGCGTAGCATTTACGTCATGGATGACATCAGCCCGCTCCAGCAGCTGACGGATAAGGCGATGGCTGAGGATGCAACCCTCTTTAACGTGCGCCCGGCTGTCGCATATATGGGGGACATCTATCTGGGCCGATCGCTCGCGCGCGACAAGAACTTCCGCGGTGCGAACCCCGACCCGGGCACGGCCATTTGCTACTACCTGAAGTCGCCCGTTTCCGAGGATGTCAAGATCTCGGTCATGGACATCGACGGCAGAGTATTACAGGAGATTACCGGTCCCAAGGAAGCAGGGTTGCACCGGGTGCAGTGGCCTCTGCGCGCCACGGGTGCCGGTGGCAGGGGTGCACTTGGTGGCCCAGGAGCCGGAGCTCCAGGAGCCCAAGCTGCCGGCGCCGCTGGGGCTGCAGGAGGCGGTGCTCAGGCCGCCGGTGCCGCAGCCAGAGGCGGCGCCGCCGGTCAGGCAGCGGGAGTTCCTGCCCAAGTCGGCGGTGGCGGCGGTAGAGGCGGAATGGGCGCAGCCGTCGAACCCGGCGTCTACCGCGTGAAACTCGTCGTCGGCAACAAAGAGTACTTCACCAGGATCGCCGTCGAAGAAGATCCTAACATCAAGTAATCCTGCATTTCAGTCACCGCAGAGGGCGCGGAGCATCTGCTCTGCGCCCTCTGTTTCGAAAACAAGTTTCTCAAGTTGAAGTCAGGACTGTTGTCTGCTTTTTGAGATTGTCTTCAGCCGGTCGATGGCATAAGATCGCAGCACAAATGGCCGATATTTCTGGAAAGAAGCAAGCCCAAGAACGCGTGGACCGCATTCACGCCTTCCGGCGGGAACTGGACCAATTGGCGCGCGACGAGGCTCTTATCCTCTCCGATGAGCAGCGAGTGCGGCTCGATGACCACCTCGACAAGACGTTGGGCGAGCTGGCCGGGCGTTTCGATGTCGACGTCAGCGAATCGCAGAAACAGATTTCGCTTGCAATGCGCATCGCCTCCGCCCTCGGCGGGCTGGCGCTTTGCGCGGCAGTGTTCCTTTTCTTCTATCGCTATTGGGGATTGCTGACCACGCCGCTCCAGCTGGGAGTCCTCATCGCGATCCCCCTCCTCGCGCTGATCGCCACGGAGCTTGTTTCCACGAAAGAAAGAACCCTGTATTACACCTCGCTGCTTGCGCTGGTAGCGTTTGCCTCGCTCGTCTTGAACCTGACCGTCCTCGGAACCATTTTCAACGTTGCACCGACCCAGAACGCCTTCCTCGCCTGGGGCGCTTTCGGACTGGCGCTGGCTTACGGCTATCGCCTGCGACTGGAGTTGGCCGGCGGGTTGATCTCGCTTGTGATTTTTGTCGCGGCCAGCATCACTGCGCTCAGTGGCGGATCCTGGGATGCAGCCACGGAACGCCCCGAAACTTTCCTCCCCGGCGGCCTGGCATTGCTGGCAATCCCCCTGGTTCTGCGCCATGGCAAGCATTCTGGTTTCCCGGCCATCTATCGTCTGTGCGGCCTGCTCTTTGTTTTCCTGGCGCTGCTCGTGCTCGGCAACGAAGGCCGGCTCACCTTTCTGCCGTTCACAAGAAAGGCCGTTCAAGGCATCTATCAAATGTCGGGATTCGGCGCCGCCGTCATTGCCATCTGGGCCGGCGTCCGGCATCGCCTGACGGAGAGCGTCAATCTCGGATCGGCATTCTTTGCCATCTACCTCTTTAACCGCCTGTTCGTCTGGTGGTGGGACTGGATGCCGAAGTATCTGTTCTTTCTCATAATCGGTCTCATCGCACTGGTACTTCTGGCAGTGTTCCGCAGGCTCCGCGCAGGAAGCGCAAAGATGGAGACGGCATGAAGCGGACGGGTCTGGTTTTTGCGGTTGGAGTCGTTCTGGTCAGCAACGGCATCGCCCTGATCGGTGTGGCAAGGAATCGTGCGGGCGGCCCGGTGGAGACGATAGAGCTTACGGAGCGCGAGCTGCCATTGCAGAATACGGATCAGGAAAACTCCGGCGTGGGATTGAGACTCCAGTGGTTCGGGCAGTCGTTGCCGATTGCTGACATAGCTTTGGACCAGACCAAGCTGGAAAAAGTCGGCTTTGATTTCCGGATTCCCGCAGGAATGTCGGGCAAAGACCTTGCCCTGCTGCCTCGAATCGCTTATGTGGCTTTGGAGTATGGAGGAGAGGTTTGGGAGCAATGGCTTCAGAAGGCAGAGAATGAGAGGGGGCAGAGTCAATCAACCGTTCAGCGGTCCGGCGTTACCGGAGACCTCGAGCGCGATCGCATGACCGTGTCACACCTTGTCCCCGTTGATGCCTCCACGAGCATGCCGGATCTGCGCAGGCTGTACCCGGACCAGAGCAAGTACCTGATCGTACGGGCTGTTTTAGTTGCGCGGCTGGACGAGGTGAAGGATCCGATAACTCAGACGGTGACGTCCTACAACTGCGTTGGTTATGTTTCCGAGATCCTGCCATCCTACATCAATGTCCCTTTGCCGTATGCCAGACTCCTCTCACCGCTGAAGCCGCAGACCGGGCTGGCACCCCGCTACACGGTCACGCTCAAGTACGGCCGCAACCTGGAGCCCTGGGTGGCCGACGTCAAACTGCACTGAAACTCAACCAAACAGCATCGCCGACCTCGTCGGTGGGACGCCTCTCGTGCGTCTCAACACTCTTTCCAAGGGATGCGTCGCTGAGGTTCTGTTAAAGCTCGAGTTTTGCAACCCGGCCTTCAGCGTCAAGGATCGCATCGGTTTGAGCATGGTCCAAGCCGCGGAGGAGCAGGGACTCATCAAAAAAGACACTGTCCTGGCCGAGCGCTATTTGAGCACCTGGCTGTTCGAGGACCTGGACGCGGAGGGCGGCCATGCTTGAGGTCGGAACCAACAGTGGAGCGATGGTGTCAATCGTCGATGAATTGAGCGGATATTCGGGCCAGTTCGCTGCCCTGAGCAAGCGCCTTCCTTGCGCCCAGCCGCTGCCTTCCCTAAGCGTTGTGGCCGAGATCGCTGAAAATCTCCGCACGGTGTTGTTTCCCGGATACTTCGGCAGCACCGAAGCCAACGGCGAAAACCTTCGTCTCCACATGGGCTCAACGCTCGACTTTGTGGCCCGGGTCCTAAAGGAGCAGATCCGCCGCGCGCTATGCTTCGAATGTGAGGGGCCGGAAGCGATCTCTAATTGCAGCTGGCGCGCCGCGCAGTTGACCCGGCGGTTTCTTGAGAAACTTCCGGAGGTCCAGCGAATCCTTGTGGAAGACGTGAGGGCCGCCTATGAAGGAGATCCGGCCTGCACCACTCCGGATGAAGCGATCCTCGCCTACCCCGGGCTTTACGCTCTCACGTTCTATCGGATCGCCCATGTGCTCTTCGAGCTCGAAGTGCCCCTGCTGCCGAGGGTGATCACCGAAATCGCGCACAGTGCCACGGGCATCGACATTCACCCCGGAGCACGGATCGGCAAGCAGTTCTTCATCGATCACGGCACGGGCGTAGTGATCGGCGAGACGTGTATCATCGGCAACCGTGTGCGGCTCTATCAGGGCGTGACTTTGGGCGCCAAGAGCTTTCACCTTGACGAGGAAGGCCGACCCATCAAAGGAATCCCGCGGCATCCGATTATCGAAGATGACGTCATCATCTACTCGGGAGCCACGATTCTCGGCCGGGTCACCATCGGACGGGAGTCTGTGATCGGCGGCAACGTCTGGCTCACTCGCGGCGTCCCGCCCGGCAGCCGAGTCACGCAAGGGACTGCGCGTCACGACACCTTCCACTTCGGCTCCGGCATCTAGAATCTGACCGCGAAGATCTCGAAGGTTTTAAAGTCAGTCGGGCAGGTTCGCCCGCATCGCCAATTGACTTGATTCCCTGCCTTAGTTACAATCTGGTCATTTCAGGCGAGTCTCGCTTTCAGAGGGAGTATGACATCCTGACCGTCCTGTTCGGCCCCGCAGGAATAGGCTTGCGGCGCGCCATGTCCCTCGGGTCTTGTACAATTTCGTATCGACCGAGGACATTGGAATCACTGGCTCTCCCTGGCATGTTCAAATGGATTTTGGATCGAGTGATCCTTTTGGCGGCTGAGAACCATCGTTGTTTCCGCCTTTTACTCATCAAAGTGAAGGAGATGATTATGTCAAGAACAGTGCGCTGGAGCATTTTTCTGCTTGCGCTGCTGGTGTTTTCGGCGGCGGCAGGCTTCGGCCAGACCAGCACGTCGCGAATAACCGGCACCGTCACCGACCCTTCGGGAGCCGTCGTCCCGGCAGCATCGGTGACCGCGATTAGTGAGGCAACGGGGGTAACGTATACCCAGGTTACCACGGAGGGAGGCCTGTATTCCTTTCCGTCATTGCCTATCGGACTGTACACGATCAAGGTTGAACTCACAGGTTTCAAGACGGCGGAAAACAAAAGCAACGTGCTCGAAATTAACACCCCCCTGGTCGTAAACGTCCACCTCCAGGTGGGGGGCACGAATGAAGTCGTCAGCGTCATCGGGGGCTATGAAAAGCTGGAAACTACCAGCGCCAAAATCGGCAATATCATTGAGCAGAAGGCGATCGAATCCCTTCCTCTCAATGGGCGGAATCCTCTTTCCTTGCTCACACTGGAGCCCGGGGTGGTGCAGCGCTCCTATGGAGGCGCAGGATCCGGTATGAGCGTCAATGGTTCCCGCGACCGCGCTTTCAATGTCACCATCGACGGCATTGATGCCAACGAATCCAGTGTTCCCAATCCGATGTCGAATATGTACCGTCTCAATCCCGACAACGTCGCGGAGTTCCGGACCATCACTTCCAACGCAACCGCGGAAGAGGGACGCAACAGCGGCGCCAACATATCGGTTGCCACGCGCTCGGGAACCAACGACTTTCACGGGAGAGTCTTCGAATTCTTCCGGAACACGGCGTTGAACTCGAACGAATTCTTTACCAACGCGATGACGGCGCCCGATCCGCGCACCCGCAAGGCGCCCCGGCCGGACATCAAAATGAACCAGTTTGGCATCGAGGGCGGCGGTCCGATCATCAAGAACAAGACGTTTCTCTTTGCGAGCTATCAGAATCAGCGCATCAACACGACGCAGCCCATCGACCAGACCTATGGCTTGCCATCGCTTTACTCGCCGACCCTGATGTCCGGGATCTTCCGCTACTGGATCAACGATCCTACCACGCCTTTCGTGTTCGGCGGCCAGACGATTACCAGGAACTCGCCGGCGCTGGTCGACGGCATAACCGGCGCGTTGAAGCCGGGGGTTCCGGTTTGCGGCGGCTCGATCACCGCCAACTGCGTCGCGAGCTACAATATCTTCGGCAACGATCCCAAGGGCATCGGGATTGATCCGACCCTGGCAGCGATATTCAAGACCTACCCCACCCCGAACAAGTACACGACCGGAGATGGTCTTAACACCGCTACCTATTTCTGGAACCCGCCGGCAAGTTTCAAGGGGCCGAACCTCTTATTCCGCGTGGATCACAACTTCGACGCCAAGAACCACGTGTTCGTCCGGTGGATGTTCGCCGATTACAACACGCTTCAGGGCGATCCGCTGAATGCACGCCCGCAGGTATTTCCGGGCTTCCCGCCCCTGGGGGAGGTCTTCCGAAGAACTCACGGCCTGTCTGCCAGTTATCGGCGAGTCATCTCGACGAACATGGTGAACGAATTTACCATGGGCTACAGCCGCTTCGTGTATCTCTTCACCCAAGGGGAAGCGAATCCCAGCTGGCCCGACGTGGGACCGTTTTCGTTCTCCAGCCTCACCTATCCTTACATCAACACCCCGCGAACGTACCGTGCCGTGACCACGCCCCAATTCATCGATAACTTGAGTATTATCCATGGCAAGCATGTGTTCCAATTGGGCGCCAATATCCGCCTTTACGAGCACAACGACGAGCGCGGGCAGCCGGGTGGAATCAATGTCACCCCAAGCCTGAGCTTCAGCTCATCGCGCACGCCGCCGGGGTTTGTCACGCCTGCGGTAGGATCCTCGACCAAGGCCGGGATCTATAGCGGCGACAATTCCACACTGCTGGGGGTCATTAACACCTTGACCGGCGTTCCGTATCAGCTCTCCCAGAACTTCCTGGGTGATCTGAACAGCGATACCTTTTTGCCTTACAAGACAGGCAACAAGGTGACCCTGTGGGCGGAAGGTCATCGCCTCAAACAGTTCAATTTCTTCTTCCAGGATGAATGGAAGATTCGGCCCAATATCACCCTGAATTATGGTTTACGCTGGGAATTCAACATGTCGCCCACTGAGGCCGGCGGCCGGGTTTATTTGCCCGACAAGACCATCGATGGGTCGCAGGGGCCGGTCACGTTTGTCCATGCCGATGGCTGGCTGAAAACCAACAATCTCAAGGCTCTGGCGCCGCGGCTGGCGATTGCCTGGAGTCCATTCGGCAATCAGAAGACGGTCATCCGGTCCGGGTACGGGATCTACTTTGATCCCATTAATTCATTCATGATCACCGCCGTTGCCGGCAAGGTCCCTGGGCTCACCACCCGATGTGTATCAACGGTCGGTGGCTCCACGACCCCAGGATGCGCGGCAGCTCCGGATGTGCGCATTGCCCAGGGGTTCCCCTATGAGTTGACCCCGCCGACGACCAAGCCGAGTTCCTACCTGACCCTGCCGGCACAGACCTATGACGTTGCGCCGGCGCTAACGACCATTGATCCCTATTTAAAACTCCCCACCGTTCACCAGTGGAATCTCAGCATCCAGCAGGAACTGCCGGGGGGATTCGTGGCCCAAGGCGCCTATATCGGCCATCGTGGAACGCGTTTGATGCGCACCTACGACCTCAACCAGATCAACGTAGACTCGGTGCTCCCCTCATTCCTCATCATGAAGGCCAACTATTTGGCCGGATGTAAGGGGGATGGCACCGGATGTCCCACCGGGGTAACGGGAACGCCGGTACCGATCGTGACCAGCGGCGCGATCCCGTCAACCATACTCGGTTCGGTGATCAATAGCAGCACCGTTTATGGCTATCTGACCACCAACAATGTCGGCTCGTGGGCCGGCCGCATCGAGCAATACACTTTGAACCTGCACCTGCGCCCGAACCAGCAGTTCGCTCGCATTACCTATCTGGATTCGGGTGGGGATTCCTATTACCACGCCTTCCAGGCGACTTTGCGCAAGCGGTACGAAAAGGGGCTCATGATGGGGTTGGCCTATACCTACCAGAAGTCGATCGATGACCAGTCGGTCGACCCGGTAGGGGCGACCTCGGGCGGCGCGCTGAGCACCACAGGCCCGCGCGGCGCTACCGACATCCGCAACTGGCGGCTGGATCGGGCGCGATCCGACTTCGACCGCACCAATGTGCTCTCGTTAAACGCGGTCTATGAGCTGCCCGTCGGCCGGGGAAAATCGTTGGGCAACAGTTTCAAAGGCCCTCTCAATCACCTGCTCGGCGGTTGGTCCATCAACGGCATTTACACCTGGATGTCGGGTGAACCGTTCAGCGTGATGACCGCCTCGTATACTCTGAACAATGCCCACACCTCCCGCGCGGCTCTTGTCGGGAGCATGCCGCAAATGCAACTGACGCAACTGCCCGGAGTCATCGGTCCCAGCTACTTCACCGATGCCAGCGCCTTCAAGATTCCCGATGCCGGCCAGGCCGGCATGGGGAGAAACCTGTTCCAGGCCCAGCCTTACTGGAACCTCGATCTGGGGATCGCAAAGAACTTCAAAATCAGCGAGCGCACCAGTATCGATTTCCGCATGGAGATGTTCAACGCGCTCAATCACGCCAACTTCGACAATCCCCGCGATGCCTCCACCGGCTCGCCGACGATAACATCCTCAGTGTTCGCGCAAGCCTGCTGCTCGACTGTCGCGCCCCCGAGCACCCAGACGGTTATTCAAACGGGTGAATCGGCGCGCATCATTCAATTCGCGCTCAAGATCTCGTTCTGACTTGATCAGTCTTTCACCAAGCAAGCCCCGGGCCGCCATCGCGGTCCGGGGCGTTTTTTTGACGGCAGTCAGTTTTGCCAAATCACTTGGTTTGGGGTATGGTGGCATGGCACCGCTGTTGGTACTGCGTCAAAGCGGCGTCGTGGCGCTTCGTGGCGGTGCACTCAAGGCTCCTATTACCATACGACCTGCAATTCAATTGCAGCTAAGAGGAGGGGACTTATGGAAGTGGCCTCCTGGATTCTGGAAATGATTTTGGGAACACTGCTGGTGGCGGGGATAGAAGTCGCGCCGGCAAGCGATCTCTTTGAAATCGACGTGCGTCAGCTGGCCGGAGCCTGGGAAAAGGAACACGTCTCACCGCCCAATCCTCATGTGCTCAAGCATCCCGAGCTAAAACAGCGCTTGGAGAACCTCTCGACTTCTTTCCCGGACCTGATACGGATCGAACCGGCAGGCAAGTCGGTCGAGGGACGCGAGATCTTTCTCGTAACCGTGGGCCGCGGCACGGAGCGAATCCTCATCTGGTCCCAGATGCACGGGGATGAGCCGACGGCAACCTGCGCCTTGCTCGACCTTTTGCACTACTTCGGGACTCACCGCCGAGAACCGTGGATCTCAGCAATTCTCGATAAGTACACTTTGCTGTTGATTCCTATGCTCAATCCCGATGGCGCCGAGCGGAACCAGCGCCGTAATGCTCAGGGAATCGATATCAACCGCGATGCTCGCCTCTTGCAGAGTCCCGAGAGTCAGTTGCTCAAGTCGATCAGAGACCGCTACCGGCCTTTTCTTGGCTTCAACCTGCACAATCAGAACGCCACCACAACTGTCGGGGATACCGGCCGGGTAGCCACGATCGCACTCCTGGCCGTCGCGGCAAACGTTCCAGGTGCCGCAGAGACGACCCGTTTGGCCAAACAGGTGACGGCGGTGCTTTACGAAGCCCTGTCGCCTTTCGTCTATGGCCATGTCTCGCGTTACGACGAAGAATTCAATCCCAGAGCTTTCGGAGATAACCTGACGCTCTGGGGCACCCCGATCGTTCTGATCGAAAGCGGTGGCAACCCGGCCGGGGAGCCTTTGAATTTCGGCGTCAAGCTGAACTTTGTCGGTTTGTCGGCAGTCTTGAACTCGCTTGCCACCGCCCGCGTTCAAAACGCGAACCCTGCTGTGTACGACGCGCTGAAGTTGAACAGTGATAATCCGATCTACGATACTATCCTGCAGAACGCCTGTATATTCACCGGCACGGGGATTCCTCTATTTCGAGGCGACGTGGCGATCCGGGCTGACATGCGTGCCGGCACGCGCGGTCAGGCGATCATCGCCGAACTCGGCGATCTCAGCGTATATACGGCACATCAAACGATGGATTGCAGCCGCTATCTGGTCACCCCGGGACTCATCGTCTGGGATCCGGACAAATCGATCTTCGCCGACAGCCAAAAGGATCGCGGGTATTTGGAGCGAGGAATACTCACGGTGTTGGAAACGGCCCGCTGGCCAGACTTGGCCAGCAACCGCCCTGCGCCGCGAGATTGGAGCCGAAGGTCGCGCCAGGTGAACTGGGGATATTTGGTGGTCGGCAGCTCGGCCGGGAGTACGGAGAAGGATCAGGTCCAGCTAGCGGAGTGGCTGAGTGCAGGCGGTCGTGCATGGATCGCCGAGTCGGCCGGTGACGCGCCTCGTGTCGACGGGCTCGCTGCTGTTTCCCGCTGGTTTGGATTGGCGACGCTCGCAAGCGAGGAGGCCCGGAAGTACCAGGCGCCGGCAAATTGGGAGGGTGATGTTGTCAAGGCCCTGCCACGATATACATCCGAGGCAGCACAGAAGTTCGGGCTCGCAAGGCGCGGTGTGATCGTCCAGGGAGATATGGCCGACCTTGTGATCTGGAACGTCCCCGAAGGCGGTTCTTCCCCGGATTTGCGCAACTGCAAGCCGCGCTATGTGATGATCGACGGGCGACTCATCGACCTTGGCCAGCCTGACGGTGCCAGCTACGGCCGTTTCATAGGAAGATAACCCGGGAAACGCCTGCATCGGTCCTCCGAATCCCGGTGACTTCCCGGCGACTTCTGAAATTCCGTAACCCTGCGGAATTGCTTTTTTCTTGAATCCACGGCCCAATTCATTTAGCTTGCTGACCGGCAGCCGCAGAGCGCCTAGAGTATGCGCTCGACAGGCGAGCGTACATGATCAGACCCACATATCAACGTCCCTCATGTCTGGACCGTAGATGGAACGATCCGGCATTCAAAACGGAGTAGCCCTATGACAAGCCTCAAATCCAAAGAACTGCGACGTCTGGCATTTCTGACGATTTTTGCGATCACTATCGGCCTCTTCTCCGTCTCCGCCCATGTTCCGAAGGCGCTGACACAGGACAGCGAAGGGCCGGATTCCTGCACCAGCATCATGGTAGGCCGCCTGGCAACCACGGACGGCTCCGTAATCACCTGCCACACCTGTGACGGGAATTACAGGAACTGGTTGAACATCGTACCCCGCAAGCAACATGCCAAAGGCTCAACTAACAAAATCTACTGGGGGATGTTGCACACCGAAACCGTCGACGACATGCGGGGCAAGATACTCAAGGGCGAGATTCCCGAGGCTGATGAAACCTACGCCTACCTGAACGTCGCTTACCCCGCCATGAACGAAAAACAGCTGGCAATCGGCGAAACCACTATCGGCGGCAGACGGGAACTCCGGAATGACGACGGCCTGTTTCTTATCGAGGAACTGGAGCGCATCGCGCTCGAACGATGCACGACCGCAAGGGATGCGATCAGCCTGATCGGCGAGCTGGTGAAAAAATACGGCTATGGTGACAGTGGGGAGTGCATCACCATTGCCGACAAGAAGGAAGTTTGGCAACTGGAGGTTTTCGGCGCAGGACCCGGCGAGCCCGGCTCCGTCTGGGCAGCAGCCCGCATTCCGGACGACCAGGTCGGCGTTTCCGCAAACATACCGAGGATCAGCGAGATCAACCCCAAGGATCCCGACAACTACATGGCATCTGAGAACGTATATTCGGTCGCCGAGAAGATGGGGTGGTGGAAGAGCGGAGAGCCTTTCAAGTTCTGGAAGGCCTACAGCGGCAGAAAGCCCTTCTCCGATCGTGAATACTACATTCTGAACACACTGGCGCCGTCTCTCAACCTGAGCAAGGATGCCGAGGAACTTCCCTTCAGCGTAAAGCCCGCGAAGAAGCTTTCGGTGAAAGACGTGATGAAGTATTACCGGGAGACCTACGAAGGGACCGATATGGACACAACGAAGAATCTTTTGGTCCCCAGGGGCGGCCGAGGGGGTGGCGCTGCCGCTGCCACCGAGGCCCAGGATATGGTGAAAAGTCCGGTCGCCAATCCCTGGATGAGCGGCGACATGATCAGACTCCTGAACACGCTCAAGCCGGGGATCGTGACACAGCCAGTCCGGACCATCGCTATTGTCGGGTGCGCGTACTCGCAGATCATTCAAGTGCGCGGCTGGCTACCTGACGAAGTCGGTGCGATCGCCTGGTTTTCCTTCGACAATCCCGCACAAAGCCCGAGGATCCCGATTTTCTCGGGGGTCCTGTCGCTGCCCAAGAGCTTCGAGGTCGACTCGCAGCACAAGTACCGCACCGATTCGGCGAGCTGGGCCTTCCGGAAGGCCAACCGCCTTGCCACAGTCAGATGGGGAACAACACGCAAGACCATGGAGGACGCGATTGCCGATTTCGAAAACAGGGCGTTTACGGAACTCCCCGCAATAGAGAAGATCGCCCTTGACATGCTTAACAGCGACAGCTCCGAGCAAGGGCGTCAGAAATGCAGGGAATTCCTCACCCGCTATACCAACGATTTCGCTCGCGCTGCGATCGACAAGTGGAATGAGCTGAGCGATACGTTCTGGGGCTTGTTCGCACGGGGCTTCTAATTGCCCCATCATCAAACACGACACGCACGAAAGACACGAAAACCACTTTCGTGTCTTTCGTGTCTCTAGTGGTTTCAGTTTGGTAGGAACCGCCGGCCGCGATGCGCGTCTTGCTGATATGCGTGATTTCTTTTCTGCTCTTCCTCATCTATGAGCGTGTCTCCCTCCACCGCTCGCGGCGGCGCATTCCTTTGTGCATCACCGTAACGGGCACTCGCGGCAAGTCGAGCGTGACTCGCTTGCTCGCTTCCATCCTCAGGGAAGACGGGCGGAGAGTCCTGGCAAAGACCACGGGATCGGAGGCGGTCATCCTGCTGCCGGACGGCGGTCAGGTCGAGCTGGATCGAAGCGTTACCCCGTCGATTCTGGAGCAGAAGCAATTGGTCAAGAAGGCGGCGCGGCTCGACACTGACTGCCTGGTTGCCGAGATAATGAGCATCCGCCCGGAAAGCCACTACATCGAATCACGCCACATCCTCAAGCCGAACGTGGTTGCCATCACCAACGTGCGCCGGGACCACACCGAGATCATGGGCGAAACCGAAGATGCAATCGCCTCCGTGCTCAGCCTCGACATCTGCCCCCTGTCGACGGTGTTTCTGCCGGAGAAAAACAACCACGCGTCGTTCCGTGCCGAGGCAGAGCGCTGCCATGCCAACTTGATCCCGGTGAAAACCGGCTCCTCCTCCCCGCTTTTGCGAAGCGCGCCGAACTTGGGACAGATCGAGTTCCCGGACAATCTCGATTTGGTCTACGCCGTTTCGGCCTACTTCGGCATCAACGAACAAAAGATCATCGAAGGCGCACGCAAGGCGCAACACGACGTCGGCAGGCTGGGGGTATGGCTTTACCGCCCCGGCGATCGGCAACGGACCTGTTACCTCGTCAATGCCTTTGCCGCCAACGATCCTGAATCGACGTTACAGGTCCTGTCCAGGGTTACAGACATGCTGCCCTCGGCATCCGGCAACATCATAGGCATCCTGAATGTCCGCCCTGACCGGCTGCCGAGAACCGTACAGTGGATCTCCGTGCTCAGGGACGGAGCAGTACACCGTTTCAAGCAGTTGTTCGTAACGGGGGATCACGCCGGCATCGTCAAGCGACGCCTGCCCGAGGCGCGCGTTCTCAAAGGCAGATCGCCGGAGGCGATGATGGAGACCGTGTGCGCGCAAGCTCCCGAGCCGGCTCTCATTTTCGGGTTTGGCAACGTAAAGGGCTCCGGCAAGCTCCTTGCCGAACATTGGAGCAGGATTGGTCAACCCTATGATTCATAGCCCAAGCTAGTTTCTGTCACGAAACTGCCTGAGCCGAGAGACAGAGTACCGATGGGATCCCTTTAGTGGGGGCGGGCTTTAGCCCGTGCCCACTCTTTCAGTGAAGACATGGAATTTAATTCGTTAGTGTTCTCATTTGGGTGCGCCGGGAACGGGCTAAAGCCCGCCCCCACTTATCTGTTAAACCGAGGGGCCTTTCGGCTCAGCTAATGAGTTTCGCAACAGAAACTAGCTAAGGCACTTCGGGATCGGGATCGGCTACGCCCGAACAACAGCCGATTCCGATGCCGACTACCCTTAGGGAGCTCAATGCAATGGAATATGAAACTTCCTTTTTGGGCTTGCTGGTTTCCTTGCTGTTCATTGGCATAACGGGGATCTACCCCGGCGGAGTGATCGTTCCCAGCTACCTGGTTCTTTTTATCCACTCGCCTGGACGCATCGCAGGCACGCTGGTCGTCTCGCTCCTGACACTCCTCTGCTTCAAGCTCGCTTCGAGTTTTCTGATCCTATTCGGGACCAGGAGGTTTGTCTTCATGGTCTTGATCGCGGGGGTGTGGACGTTTCTTTGGCTGAGGTTCTTCCCTTCGCTCCTTCCCGCCTCGCTTGAGTTCCGTGTGATCGGTTGGGTCGTTCCCGGCCTGATCGCCAACAACCTTGAAAGACAAGGGGTCCTGGTGACGACGGCATCGCTCATCACGGTGACGGTTGCGACCTACTTTCTGAACCAATTGTTACGTTTGATTTGGGGCTAACGCGCATTGCCGCCCGCCCTGGCGCAACGGAATGCTGATTTCTGCGGGCAGAAACCTTGAATAACATGAACCGGACCGTCCGCATAATCGCCGCCGGCATCCTGAGCCTGGCGGCCTTGTGCGCCGTGCAGCTCTGGTCCTCCGGAGCCGCACCGCGCTGCGCGGACACCATGGTCCGGGCCGGGGAGATCATGGAACGGGCGATCCTGGCCATCAGAGACCGGCGCGCGCAAGCGGGTGCCGGGTTCGATCTCGGCATCGATCCCAACCGGACCGGCCTGATCGGTCCGGAGTATACACCGCTGACGACGACTGCCGGGGAGTTGGAAGCCAAGCGAAGCACGACCAATCCAAACGTCGCCGGTCTCATCGTCTACCTGCTGTGCAAGGCCGGCGTCAAACCCGGCGATAGTGTCGCCATCGGCAGCTCCGGCTCATTTCCAGCCCTGCTGGTGGCATCGCTCGCAGCCACCAGGGCCATGGATGTCCATCCCGTCACTATCCTTTCGCTGGGTGCTTCCTCATACGGGTCTACCGACCCCGACTTCAGTCTTCTCGATATCTACGACATTCTGGCAAGCAAGGGCATCTCGAGCGCAGTGCCGGCGGCTGCATCGCTTGGTGGGGAGAAGGATGTCGGCCTCGATTTCGACTCCAAGATCCGGGATCGGCTGATAGATAGAATTCAAGCGGGAGGAGTTCCTTTCCTCCATGAGCCCGATCTGGTGAAGAATGTATCCGAGCGCTTAAGGATCTATGAGCGTGCTGCGCCGCAAAGGATCGCTGCCTTCATCAATAGCGGCGGCGGCTATGCCAACCTCGGGACGAGCCGTCTCGCGCTGGATGTGCGCCCGGGACTGAACACGGACCTGTCTTTGCCGCCGCCAACGGAGCGTGGAGTGCTTTTTGAGATGGCGGCCCGCGAGGTGCCGGTCATCCACCTTCTCTTCATCAAAGGGCTGGTGACAGAGGCCGGCCTTCCATGGGACCCGATCCCTTTGCCGAAGCCGGCTATGCTCCCCTTGCCGGGCGCGGGGCGGTCCTTCGGTTTCTGGCTAGTGACGGCCGCCTATTTTGCTCTGCTGTTCCTGCTGGCGGCCCATCGAAGACAAAACACTTGATTGAATCGTCGCGGATCATTACTGTTGAGCCATCATTTGTTGCAAATATGAAATACTTGGACTGCAGATGAACGCAGAAATCCATGGCGTCGGTCCGCGCGCATCTGCGGTTTCACGGCACGGAGCATATCCATGAAAAGGAATTCGAGACTGGTTTTGACAACCGTCGCTTTGTCGCTTCTTCTCTTGTCTGTGTCGCTGGCGCCTGCAGCACAGCAAAAGGGAGGCAATCCTGCGGCGCCGCCGCAGAAGGCAAGCCTTCCCGTGTTGGTGACGTCTTGCGGCCAGAGCCCGGGGCCCGTCCAGTTCGACATTTTCTTCAAAAGGCTGAATATGGACTATGTCTACAAGCTGGACGCATCGGCAGCCGATCTCAGCGCCAAGAGCAAAGCAGGGGCTCCCATAAAGTCGGTCATCATCGTGACGGGCGCGAGTTTGAAAGGCATGGGAGCGGCCGGAGTCTCCATCGAAGACGAGATCAACAGAATCAAGGCGTTGATTGCAGCAGCCAAGAAGCAAAACATCAAAGTCATCGGCGCCCACATTGAAGGGATGCAACGGCGCGCGCAGGGCGCTGCGCCGGGCGACAACTCTGATGAGCTGAGTATCGACGCGGTCTGCCCGCAGGCTTCGCTTCTCATCGTCAAAAAGGATGGCGACGCAGATGGGCGGTTTACGACGATCTCCACGAGCATGAACATACCGATGATCTCCTACGAAAAGAACATGGAGCTGGAAAACGTCCTCAAAGGTCTCTTTGCCAAATAGGTCAATTCGATGAGCATGTTCACGTATGCCGAGATGATTCTCGGCGTTATGGTGGTGGTGTATGTCCTGGCAAGATTCCTTACTTCCTCGACCGAGCTGGCGATGCTGGCGGCTGCGATTGCTGGGGCGCTGGCCGGCGGGTTCGGGATTCCCGCCCGCCACATCGCCGAGGGAGCGATCACCTATCTCGACATCAACCTGATCTTCATCACGGCGACTCTTTTCATGAGCATCCTCAAGGAGTCCGGGGGAGTTGCCTTTGCTGTGCGCGCTATCCTCCGCCGGTTCCATAACTACAGGCCGCTGCTGCTCATATTCCTTTCGATCCTCCTTCTCATCCCTGGTGCGCTGACGGGCGCCGGCAGCGTGACGGTCTTGATCGTGGGGGGCATGGTGGCGACGGTCCTGCACTATATGGGAATCCCGAAGATCAAGACCTGCGCCATTATTTTCGTGATTGCGGGGTTGAGTGCGGCAGCACCGCCGGTGAATCTGTGGGCGATGCTGGCGGCAGCCGGCGTGAACATGCCCTATGTCGGCTTCTTCTGGCCGCTGCTCATCCCCTGCGTGATTTGCGCGATCCTCACCAGTTTCATCCTGGGATGGAAGGGCACCAAGACAGATATCGCCAAGGCCCTCGCGGAGTTGCCCGAGCCGCCTCAAAAAATGAACTGGTTCCGGGTAATCCTTCCGTTCGCGATCTTCCTGGGATTGATTCTCATAGGGCGCACCCTGCCGTTTTCCACGCCGATCGTCGGCCTTCCGCTGATGTTCCTGCTTGCCGCCGCCGCGTCGTATTTCCTGTCACCGATAAAGCTGAACCTTCTGAAGATCTCGCAACAGACAATCGATCAGCTCCTCCCATTAATCGCGACTTTGACCTGCGCGGGCGTTCTGGTGCAGATCATGACGCTGACGGGCGTGCGTGGATTGCTGGCGGTGACGGCAGTGACGTTGCCGGTCACCGTGGTATTTGTCACGCTGTTCCTGGTGCTTCCCGTTTCGGAATCGGTATTGATGTACGCGGCCGCGCCGGTTCTCGGCGTGCCCCTGGTTCTGCTGTTCAACACCATGGGCCTGAATCCGATTATCGCCCTGGCCGGCATGACCATCATCTGGCCGCTCGGCGATGCGCTGCCGCCGACAGCGATCATCGGCCGGCTGACGGTAGAGGTTGTGGGTTATCGGGATTCATACGCCCGGTTCCTCAGGTATTGCCTGGTTCCCTCGGTGATCATCATTGTCATAGGGACGCTGATGGTGGTTTACAGCAGCAAGCTGGCCTTCCTCACAGGTATTTAATCGGAGTACTCATGAACCACGAAACATGTGCGAGAGGCTCTGACGTGGGTTTCCCGTATCTCATGGTTTCTTGGGTTGTCTGAAGGGAGACGAACGATGCCGGATATTCTTGCGAAACTGGTTACGATCGTCTACTACGTTCTGGTTGGCTATATTTCGGCCATACTTCTGTACTGCTTGGTCAAATCGAAGAATTGGGAAAAGGAACTGCTCTACATCATCGTTCTGATTCCGTTCCTGCTTCGACTTTTCAGGCTGAAGTGAGAGCTGTATGAGCGACTGGAAGATTTGTCTCCGCAAGATCGTGTTTGGCCTGCTGGGCCTGTTGTTGTTGGTCGTTTCGGGGATTGACTTCTACCGGAGTCGGCATTTGAAAGAGCCGGTCGTCCTCGGCCCTGGCGTGACCAAGGTTAAGACGCTAGGCGAGTATTTCCCGGGCGTACGCGGCACCACCAACGACTGCAACATCTACTTCCTCGAAGGCAAAGAACCGGGAGCCACGTTAATGGTCCTGGGCGGAACCCATCCGGAGGAACCGGGAGGGAGGCTGGTTGCTTGGATCCTCGCGGAAGACGCGGTCATGGAAAAAGGCCGGCTGATCGTCGTCCTCAGCGCCAATCGCAGCGCTTCGACCGTCACCCGCATCAGCGGCGCCTATCCGCCGGACTTCACGATTCCAACCGCGTGGGGAGGACAGAAGTTCCGCATGGGAGATCGCTGGTCCAATCCGCTGGATCAATGGCCCGATCCGGAGGTCTTCATTCATTATCCGAGCCGCCAATATCTGGCCTACGTCGACGTCCGCAACCTCAATCGGGCGTGGCCCGGCCGGCCCAACGGCACGCTCACCGAAAAAACCTGCTACGCGTTCATGGAGCTGATCAGGAGCGAGAAAGTGGATCTCCTGGTGGACCTCCACGAAGCCGAGCTGCAATATCCCGTGATCAGCACCGTCGTCGCCCATGAAAAGGGACTCGAGGTGGCGACCATGGCCTCCATGGTGCTCTCAGACGAGGAAGGATTTAAGATCGGCAACGAATTCTCGCCTAAGAACCTTCACGGGCTCTCTCACCGGGAAATAGGCGATTTTTCACAGGCAGCTTCGTTGCTGGCCGAGGCGCCGGAACCCTTCCTGGACGCCACCAGGGGGAAGACTACGCGCGAACTGCTTTTGACGGGCCAGGATGAGTTCGTCGTCAAAGCGGGGCAACACGGCTTGCTGTTCGAGAAGATCGATGCCAAGGGCTGGCCGATCGACGTCCGTGTTGGACGGCATGCGTCCACGTTGCTCGAAATCATGGCAAGCTGGAGTGGCGCATACCCGGACAAGCCCCTCGTTTGTCTGAACCTTCCACGGTATAAGGAGGTCATCGCAAAAGGAACCGGCTATTACTTGCACGATCCCGCCAAAGCCGACGCCAAGCGCCTGGCTTTCGAATGAATCAACCACAAAACATGGGATACCCACAAGACGAGTTTTGGTGTGTTCCGTGGTTTTTCCTGAATGACTCGCACTCAAGAGGCGGAAGATTCCGGAATCGAGGCTGCAGTCGTTCTCATCATCTTCGACCAGGAGAACCTTAACCTGGAGGTCGTTCATGTTCAATTTCCTCTTCGCCCATCCGTCAGCTCAACGACTTCAAACCAAAGGAGACATCCCCGATCAGGTCGATCCCCGATTTTCGAAGGCTCTCGTCCACCAAACTCGACTCCTCGCATCGTCTTCCAGGCTTAGCCAGTTTTTATCATATCCTGCTGCAGATTTTGATCAATCGTGAAATTGGGTCTCAGACCAGGATGCGGGGCAATTGAGGATTGATCCTGGAAACCACCTCATAATTGATGCTGCCGATCTTCCCGGCGATGGTCTCAGCAGAAACCGAGTCGCTTCCCTGGCTGCCGAGCAAAACCACTTCGTCTTCAAGGTCTGCCTGCGGGATGTTGGTGACGTCGACCATGATCATGTTCATGCACACGCGGCCCCGGACGGGAGCGCGGCGACCGTGAATGAGCACATAGCCGATGCTCGAGAGTCTTCGGTCGTATCCTTCGTAGTAGCCGACGGGGAGAACCGCAAGCCTGGTGTCCTGAGTAGCCAGGTCCGTGCAACCGTACCCGATGGACGATCCTGAGGGAACCGTCTTGATCTGTGCGATGCGCGTCTTCCAAGTCAATACCGGCTCCAGTGCGTTCAGCGCAACCCGGGCCTGCAGGGCGCTGATCTTGGTCTCCTTAGACGGCCACAATCCATAGAGACCGATGCCCACGCGGGCCAGGCTAAACAAAGTGTTGGGGAACAGGATCGCGGCTGCCGTGCAGGCAGTGTGTCTGACCGGGACGGAAATGCCGTTGTGCTCCAGCAAGCTGCAGGCTTCGACGAACTTGCTCAGTTGGCGCTCGGCGAAGCAGTGTTCGGTTACATCCTCAATGTTGGCGTAATGCGTGGACAGCCCCTCGAGATCGAGGTAGGGGTGCCTGCGAGCAGCTTGCGCTAACCGCAGCAGGTCCTCGCTGCGCACACCCTGCCGATTGGTCCCGGTTTCCACTTTGACATGCAGTCTCGCAACCCGCTTCAACCGGTCGGTGATGGCACCCAGGCGATGGATGGTTTCGAGGTTATAGACGGTTATGCGCACGTCGAGCGTTACCGCTTCTTCAAGCAACGAAAAGGGGACGTAGGCAAGACAGATCGTCGGGGCTTGAAAGCCCTCGTTTCGCAGCAGCGCCGCCTCCTCCACTGAGTTGACGGCAAGCCAATCGGCTCCGCCCTCCAGCACAACGCGAGAAGTTTCCAGCAGACCGTGCCCATAAGCATTAGCTTTGACCACGGCTGCCAACTTGACGCCGGCGCCGATGTGCGTCTTGAAACGCCTGACGTTATTGATCAGCGCTTGCCGGCCGATCTCGACCCAGCTCAAGAATCGATCGCAATCCATGCGCATAACTATAGAGTATGCGCCACCACAGCAGCAAGGCGAGTGACACTTCGGAAGTGGAAAGCCGCGCGGAGGAAAGGATCGCCGCGGGCGCAGCAAAATTGCCGAGGAGAACAGAGAGAAGAACAGTCGGTAGCGGGCATGCGCGCAGCTTTCTCCCTGTTCTCCGAGGTGAAAATCACTTCAGGCCGAGGAGTTCGCGGATCTCGGCTTCCATGGCAACTTCCCCGCCGGGGCCGTAGCCGAGGTGGCGGAAGACCATCTTGCCCGACGAATTCAGGATCAGGTTCGTCGGCGTCCCCGGCACGCTGTAGTTGGTCCGCGCGTACTCGCGATCCGGCGTCACCAGCACCGGGAACGTGTACTTATTCTTCGCGCGCCACTCCGGGATGTCCTTATCCTGGCTCGGATTGACGTTGATCGCTACCATGTTGAATCCCTGCTTCTGATACTTCTCGTACAGCTTCTGTAAATGCGGAAACTCCGCATTGCAGGGCCCTCAGGTAGGGAAGAAGAAGTTGATCAGCGTGACCTTCGACTTGACCGAGGCCAGTGTCGTGACCTTCCCCTCGATCGACTTCAGCTCGAACGGCTTGATCGGCGTCGCGCTGTTCTTGCGCATCTTGCGCGCGCGGGCGAACGCCTTCTCCGGGGCGCTCCCGGTCTTCTTCGCGAGGTCCGTGATCTTGTCGCGGGTGCTCGCATCCATGCGCGCCGCGTAAGCCTTTGTGTAGCTTTCCATCTGCAGGTCCGGCTTGCCCATCTTCTGGTAGATGTCGGCGCGCATCATTTCGAGGCTGGGGCGCGATTCGAACGCTCCCATCGGGTCCGTCGGTACCGAGAGATCGAGGTAATCGAGCGCCTTCGGATAGTCGCCGGCTTCCGCCATCACCCGGGAAAGGCTCTGGTAGCGGCTCCCCAGCGTCCTGCGCAGCATCTCCGCCCGGCGCTTCTGAGGATCATTCGCCGGCAGCGCCTGGGCAGCCGCAATGGCTTTCTTGGAAGCTTCCAGCACATCCAGCGAGAGCTTGAGCCCTTCGTCCTTGCGTCCCATGCGGATCAGGTTCTGCCCGTACTGCCAGCGGAGATCTTCCAACGTCGGAGATGCCGTCGCGTTCGAGTCCTTTATGCGTTCCGCAATCGCCTTTTCGAAGAGTTTCGCGCTAAATTCCTTGTCCGCCATGGCCAGGGTGACCAACAGCGACGGGTCCGTTTCGGTGTCGAGCACCTTCTGCGCCAGGCTGTGGATCTCATCCGTCTTTTTCTGCGCGGCGAGAGACATGAACTTGCTGGAATAAGCCGTCCTGCGGATCGGCGATTTCGGATCGGTGTATTTTGCGAGCAGCTCATCGATAAGCTTATCAGCCTTGTCGCGATCCGTGGTCCTGAGCGCCGACAGGAGAAACGAGTACGCCGTAGACAGCGCCGACGAATTCGGGTTGTCGCGGATGAAGGCTTCAAGCATGGTGACGCGCTTCGCCGCATCCTTCTCTTGCATCGCGGCCTGGAGCGCCTTCAGCGCCTCGCTCTGCCGAGGCGCTGCCGTCGCCGGCACCACCGTCATGGCGGCCTGCTGCAGCTGTGCGACGGCAAGCACGGCCCCGGTCGCGCACACCGCCAACATCATGATGGATATTCCTATTTTCATGATTTTTCTCCCTTGCCTCAAAATTCTACGCCTCTTCCCATCACAGAGTACACAGCATTTGGCCTATGAAGTTCACAGGATTTGTGCCGCTCTCTCGGCGCGGCTGCACCGTTTTACGTGGTGGGCCGAAAAACTTCTGGACAAAGTGCGGCCTGGTGGGTGCCGGCGCATTTACTGATCGGGGGCGCACCTGCCCATGGCATTCAGATTGCGCAACGCAGTAAAGGCGACCTTTCTCGATGGACAGGACGATTGCGAACGGTCTACGCGCGTGATGTTACGCGGAAGTTTAGAATATAAAATCGATTGTTATGCTCAGATCCACCCGGACCGGCTTCCGGCACCTGACTCCGGATTTCCGACCAGAAGCGGGGTCAGAGGTCCTTTCTCAAGCCGTTGGGGCACACCGGCTTCCCTGAAGCCAGCGTCCGCTCCAATACCGCGAGGTTTGCTTGATTGCTGCTGCGCTGTGATTTAGAGAGGCCGGGGAGTTAACATAGTCTCTCAACTACGAACCTGAGGACCCGGGAATAGGGCAGACGAGCGGAGCCCTTGGCGAGGACCTCGATCGCATACGCGGCTTGTCCTCCCTATCCGCCGGATGGCATCAGGAAGCCTCCCTAAGGGCGGCACCTTATGGGAATTCTCATCACACCCGTGACTTTGGATCACGGCATCGTCAAGGCCTTTTATGTCCGTATGCACAGTTTACAGACTGGCCCAGAAGATGCAGCCCAGATCCGGGAGCCGAAAATTCAAGGGGTTTCGTGAACCTAAACCACCTATTCAGCGTAAGAGGGAAAGAGCGGGGCGTTTCGGAAGCAGCTCTGCTCCGGAAGAGCCGGTGCCTATGGAATCGCTGCTTCAGGATCTGAGATACGGACTGAAACATCTTTGGAAAGACAAGGCCTACGCCATCACCGCCGTCACCACCCTGGCTGTCTGCATCGGCGTCAATGCCACCATCTTCAGCGTCGTCAATTCCGTTATCCTGAGACCCTTGCCATTTCCGGAATCGGACCGGATCCTCTTCATATACAACAGCTATCCCAAGGCCGGAGTGGTGAGGGCATCTACGGGAGTTCCCGACTACTATGATCGGCTCAGGGACGTCCACGTCCTTGAGGAGATTGCCCTCTACAACACTCCGAGTCTCACCATCGGAAATCAGGGCTCGGTCGAGCGTGTCCGGGGCATGGCTGTGACGCCTTCGTTTTTCCGGCTGCTGCGAACCAAGCCGAGGCTGGGTCGAATCTTCTTCCGGGAGGAAGGCGAGTTGGGGAATGCGCGTAAGGTCATTCTCAGCTTTGCGCTCTGGCAGCAGCGCTACGGCGGAGTCGAGTCGGTCATCGGGACAGACCTCCGCATCAATGGGGACCCCTACACTATCGTCGGCGTCCTGCCGAAAGACTTTGTGTACCCGAACCCCGAAATACAGCTCTGGAGGCCTCTGGCCTTCACCCAACAGCAGAAAACCACGCGTCTCAACAACAGCTGGAACATGATCGGACGCCTGAAGCCCGGTGCCACCCTTGAGCAGGCCCAGGCCCAGATCGATGCCCTCAACGCCGCCAATCTCGATCGTTTCCCCGAGTTCAAAACCATCCTGATCAATGCCGGCGCTCACTCCGTGGTCGTGCGTCTGCAGGACGATGTTGTTCGCGACATCAAGGTCGCCCTGTATCTGCTGTGGGGCGGCGTCCTGTTCGTGCTGTTTATCGGAGCTGTGAACATTGCGAACGTGGTAATGGCTCGCTCTGGTGTCCGCATGCGAGAGTTGGCCGTTCGCTTTGCGCTGGGAGCGGGGCGCTGGCGTGTCACGAGGCAGCTCGCAACGGAAAGTATCCTGTTGACAACGATCAGCGCGGGCATCGGCATGCTGCTTGGCTACTGGGGACTTCGCAGCCTGGGCACCCTGGGCGTTCACCAACTTCCCAGGAGCAGTGAAATCGGGATGGATGCTACCGTATGGGCTTTTATTCTAGCACTGTCGCTTATTGTCGGCATCGGCATTACGGTGATTCCCGTGGCTCATGCGCTCAAGCTCAATCTGAGCTCGGCGTTCCGCGAGAAGGAGCGAGCCGGCACGAGCGCACGCGGAACCCGAATAGCGCGCAGCGCTTTGGTTGTAACGCAAATCGCTTTCGCTCTTGTGCTGCTCGTTGGCAGCGGCCTCCTGTTCGCCAGCTTCCGGAAGATGCTCGCGATAAATCCCGGGTTCGTACCTGAGCAGGTTGTGACCGGATCAGTCGCCATGCCTGCAACACGCTATAACGGCAGCGCCGCATTGCGCACGTTCGAGGTCCGGGCCCTGGAAAAGGTTCGAGCCATACCAGGGGTCCTGAGTGCCGGCGCGACCGACACGATTCCCTTCGGAGATCGCGATAGCGACAGCGTCATCCTGGCTGAAGGCTATCAAATGAAGCCCGGCGAATCACTCGTCTCTCCCAACCAGATTGTCGTCACTCCGGGATACTTTGAAGCGATGAGGATTCCTCTTCTGGAGGGCCGTTTCATCAACGAGAGCGACAGCGATCAATCGCAGCGCGTCCTGGTAATTGACCAGAGGCTTGCCCGCCGGTTCTGGCCGAACAGCAGCCCGATCGGCAAGCGGATGTGGCAGCCCCAGAGTGCGGAAGCCCTCGCTCATCCCCCGAAGAAGGACTCCGATTGGCTCACCGTCGTCGGGGTCGTCGGGAGCGTGAAACTCCATGGCCTGGTGAATCCGGACGAACGTGTGGGCGCATACTACTTTCCTTACGCACAAAATCCCAGGCCGGCATTCACATTTGCCGTACGAACGGCATCTGAACCGGCCGGTCTCATCCGCGCCATGAGAGAAGCAATCACCGCTCTCGACCCAGAAATGCCGCTGTTCGACGTTCGCACTATGCAGCAGCGTATCGATGAGTCGCTGATCATCCACAGATCGCCCATGCTGCTCGCAACCGTCTTCGGCATGGTCGCCCTTTTTCTTGCTGCGGTGGGGCTCTACGGAGCGCTGGCCTATGGGGTGGCGCAACGCACCAAGGAGATCGGCATCCGCATCGCACTAGGGAGTAGTGCGGAGCGTATCTTCAGGCTGATCCTGAGGGAGGGACTTATCATGCTTACGATCGGTTTCGCAATCGGGCTTGCCGGAACACTCGCTATCGGGAAGTTCTTCCAAAGCATACTCTATGGCGTCGGGCCATCTGACCCCGGCGTACTCGCTTCGGCTGTCGCGGTTCTAGCCGTGGTATCACTGGTCGCGTGCATTTTGCCCGCGCGTCGGGCCACGCGCGTCGAGCCAATCATAGCATTGCGCCAGGATTAATCTGCCCGGGGGGTCCTCGACTGTCTGGACCTGCCGTCGAGGGCGCCACCGATTGCTCCCGCTGTAGACGAACGGGGGCAATGTGACCTGCCGTTGTCATAGGACGGCCGTGGGCTCAGAGGCCGGACGGACCTGCCGGACAGGGATTTGTCTGCCCCGCCATCCCTTTCCGGGTGTAGAATCCTGCCAGAGCAGCTCACAGCTGTGATTTAGAGAGGCGGGGAAGTAAACATAATCTCTCAACTACGAACCTGAGGACGCGGGAGGAGGGCAGATGAGCGGACGCCTTGGCGCGGACCTCGATCGAATACGCGGCTTGTCCTTCCTATCCGCAGAAGAAAAATGGTTTGTCACTGGTAATGAAGTTGCCGCGCAACGGGTTTTTGCCACCGCGGTCGAATGTCAGGGGAGTAAATCCAGGATGGCATCGCCGTTGACCTCGAGCCATTGACCGATTCCGATCAGCAGCTTGACTTGTTCCTCGGGCATGGTCCCGTCAGCCTTGGGGGCAAAGTTCATCAGCAGGTTGCCATTCTTGCTGACGTTTTCCACCAGCCGATAGATGATGGAGGCGACGGAGCAATATTGGGCATCCGCGAGGTAGCCCCAGCGCTGGTGTACGGAGCCGTCAACCTGCCACACTTCCGGCTGCAACGTCTTCGGCCCGCGGCCCTGCCTATCACCGGAGAGTTATTCCAGGTTTTGGGCCGGAGGCCGCCGGACCATAGATTTCAATTTCGATGATGTTCAAAGTTCCTTTCCCTCCACCTTGGCCACTGCCGACAGCCTTATCGTCTTTTTGAGCGGCCAGCTCGGTGATGTTGAATGCATCCTGGCCACCGGCCTGCCCCGTCAGCTCGACTTTGAGGCTCTTGCCGGTCGTCGGCTTCAAAGGAAGAGTCACATAACCCAGACTTCTCGGAGTGGTGCCAGTGAAGGCTTCCTGCCCATCCACGCTGATGCGGAGGGGATAGCTGCGTTGCCGCCAGTCACCCAGCTTCAGCGTCACTTCAGAAATCGGGACGGGATGATCAAATTGATATTCAACCCAAGCTGTGGACCGCTGGCCATCGGCGCGCAGGCCCACCGGTCCTGTGAAAACGCTCAGGCGAATGCTGTCAGGCTTGCCCGCAGTCTTCGTCTCAGTCTCACATATCTTTTTGCCTGCGATGTCAGAGCCTACCGCCTTTAATGTGCCGGCTTGCCACTCCACATCTTTGAAGGTGTATAGAAACCGGCTGCTCTGAATGCCGAAGCCCAGGGATTGGCCGTTCAGAAATAATTCCACCTGGTCGGCACTGGAAACGACGTAGACATCTTTCTTGGTGTCGGGCTCATAGTTCCAATGGCCGATGATATGAATGCGCGGTCGTTCGACGTCGACCCAGCCGTCCCACATCACCTGATGAGCGAAATAGCCATCCTTGGGAATGCGCATGGCATCGGCTTCGCCGCTGCGACGATAATTTTCGGCCCCACGGAAATGGGTATTGGAATCGGAGAAAATAATGTTGACGCCGCCAGAGCTCACGCGTTCCCCCGTCCCGGGCCTCTCCCGCCAATAGTCGTACCAGCGCCGGACGTCCTCAAGAGCGTGCGAGTCCTGATTGCGGTTGTATTCGCTCGCATCCTGGCCGCCATAGAGGGGGCCCGCACCGTCCTTGTGGAAGGGGGACTCGATGCATCCCAGTATTTTCGCAGACCTTCGTCGCGCGAATATTCCATGGCCCACAGAGGCTTTCCGGCGCTTTTGTTGATATAGAGCATTTCGCCGCCGTATTCCGCGACCCGGCTTTCCAGCATCTCACGGCATCCGGCAGCCCTGCCGCCAAAGGGATCGTACTGGTCACGCAGTTCTTTCATCTGGCGCATGTGCTCTTCGCTGATACCCTTGTTGCCGGCTTCATAAAAAAGAATGCTGGGATTGTTGCGATTATAGATGATGGCATCCCGCATCAGTTCGACGCGTTGCTCCCAATGCCTGCCCTCGGCATCCCGCTCGGAATCTCCCGCAGGCATCGCCTGCAGAGACTGTTTTTGGTCGCTCTCATCAAAGAAAAAGTACATTTCCCCATCGCTCCAGCGACGGTGGAGATATTTGACTGCAGCGGCGGGTTGGTTGAACACGACGTCCGGCTTGGGCAAAGCCCCCATGACTTGCTGAGTCAATTCGCCAGAGGGCTCTAACACGGCCCAACGGCATTGCCCCAATGGGGTGGCTTTTAAGAAGGATTTCTCGCTGACCAGGTTGGGCGTTCGTCCTAGGAATACCACCCGTCCTCCCGCTTTGGCAAAAGGCTGCAAGCGATTCAAAGCTGTTTGGGAAATCACGCTGGCATTCGGGATTAAAATGGTTCGATATTCGGTGCCGCTCAGGCTCTTGAAGATGCCCTTCTGCAGCGTCAGCACCGAAGATAGAGCCTGTTCATCGACAAAATCAAAATCCCGTTGCTGTTCGAGCAGCTTCTGGACGATTGCCAGGGTACTCTTGCTAGCTTCTTCCTCTCCGAGCCAGAGCGAGGAGGTCGGATGATAGAGGTCAATCTGAACTACCGGCCGTCCCTGAGACAGCATATACGTTGCGCGGTTGACATAGTTTACCACCGCCGGAAATTGCTCAGAGGCCATCCAGCCGCTGAGCCCGCTCTGGCCGTTGGAAGAAGCCGGCACAAACATCACTTCCAGCATGTTGATGCCGCGAACCAGCTGTTGGTTGATGACCCACCGGGCTTGTTCAACGGTGGGAGCTGTGCGATAGGCCGCAAAGCTCTCACTGAAAGCCCGCGGCCGGCCAAACAGGTGCGCGGCAGAAGAGGCATATTTCGGAAAGTCGGCTACCACGTCCGGCCAGATCTGGTTCCAGATGGTGTCGATCCCCGGCATTTGGACATAGCGCATAGCTTTTAAGAAGTCGCCTTCAGAGCGGACCAATCCCATCATCTGATCTTCGTGGTTGAGATGGACGATATATTCTAAGTTGTGCGCCGCGCACCAATCGGCCTGGACCCGAAAGAAATTCTCGCTAAGCAGATCTGACCAGACGTCCCAGTAATCTGCCTTGACCCGCCGAACCTCTTCCGTCAACTGGGGGGCGAAAAACGAAGCCAGGTACGGCCGCACGTCGTAGCCTTTGCGGCGTTCGAACTCCTCTGGCAGAGCAGGAGTCCAGGGCGTGCAGGCAAAATCCGGTTCATCCCCCCTGAACCCCAGAATGGTTTTGCCAAACTCAGCGCCCACATATTTCATGTATTGCTCATGGGTGAACTCAAGGAATTGCCGGGTCGCTGCTGGATTAAGGTAATCGCAAAGGGAATTCTTGTCGTCTTTGCCTCGGCTGGGATTGTTGACGGCGCGTGTCACCGAGGTACGGAACTGATGCTGAACGATGAGAACCTCCCACTTGCCCTCAGGCGCCGTCCACTGCAATTGGCCGGAGCGAACCTCCAGCCTTTGACTGTTTTTATCGTCCTGATTGATGGCAATCGCTCCTACGGTCTCGGGCGGCAATTGTCGGCAGACTGTTTCACCGGAAGCGGCAGGGATGCGTTCGGCCACCAACAAGCCCTGCATCCGCAAATCAGGATTCATACGTGGAGAGATTGATCGGTTCGATCCGGCGGGAGTGTCTGGATCATGTGATTGTAATGAATGAATCCTCACTGCGGAGGCTCGTGAAATCCTACTTGGATTACTATCACGATAGCCGCTGCCATCTTGCATTGGACAAGGACTCACCGGATATAAGAGAAGTGCAACCGCCCGACAAGGGCACTGTCGTCGAGATCCCGAAAGTGGGCAGGCTTCATCATCGCTACGAGCAACGCGCAGCTTGATCGAACACTTCCTATCACCAGCCAGACAATCGTTCTGAGCAATGGTATGCCGAAGTATGCTTCGGCATTTTGTAGCTGATTCCTTGCTGCATCCTGCAAGTCAGCTTTTATCCAATCCGGGGCTTTCCGTAGTCCGAAAGCTCGGTCTGCATATGCCCTCTTCTGATCGGATGGGTTTTTGGCAAGGACAGGTGGGACCCGGTGGTGCGCCTGCATGCGGATCAGCAAATCGCTCACCGTCTGGATCGGATGGAGCCGCGCACACGCTAAAGACGTACAAAATCCTATGCCCTGCTTACGAAACCGCTACGACAGTACAGGGAGATACCCCATCGGAACCGCTACAGTAAGGGGCTTAACTAAGTGCCATTCTAACCTGTCCCCGAAATCGTCGCCGAAATCGAAGACAGAAAAAGGGCTTGACAATGAGGTACACCTCACGTTTCTACTCGACTAGTCGCGCGCGACCAGGCGGACCGATCCTAGGAGCCCCGAAACGGGCGGGGTTACTGGCCCGGGACTCTGCCCAGCGACGGCCGCTGAAGTTCGACTGTTGGCGCCCCCACCTCCGGGCGCCCCGGGCGGCCCCGGATTTGCCGGTACCGGTGCTGGGCCCCGGCCGGCGGGCGAAGCGCGCACTTCGATTTCAAGGATGTTCTTACCGGATCTTACCGCCCCGGTTACATCCCAGCGATAGGGTTGCCAGGCGCGTGCCTGGAGGTCCACGCCATTCAGCTGCACGCGCGCGTAGTCGCGTACGTCGGCGCATTCGATGAACAACCGCTTGTTCATCGGCTTGGCGATGAGAGTAAACTCCTTGGTGTAAGTTGCAGGGCCGGAGCCGGTAATGCCGAGATCCTGCCAAGACTTCAGCGAGGTGGTCAGGCTTTTGTCGTCAATGCTGAGTGACCAGTCACCGGTCAGTTCCACCAAGGTGTCGGCCGCCGAAAGCGAGGGCTCCGGCGTGGACACATCGGGCGGCATCGGTCCGATTACAATGAATTTCGCTTCGTACGGTTCCAGCACTAGCTGCAGCCGCACGCCTTCCGTTGCTGCGGCAGCCGTCTTCATCGGGTGAATCAGACCGGTGCCCGCATCCCAGACCTGTGGCTGACCGCGGCCGGCCACCAGGGCGGTGCGGGCTTGCTTTTCACTGCTTTCATTAAAGAAGAAGTACAGGTCGGCATCTCGCCAGGTCCGATGCGTGTATTTGATTGGCGCACACGGCTGATCCAACGCGACATCGGGTTTGGGAAGAGCCTGAATTACGGCCGCCGAAATGTCGCCAGAAGCCTCAAGGGCGGCAAAACTCAGATCCGGCGCACTGCCGGCGTGGAGGAAATCCCTGTCGACAACCATGGTGGGCGTCCGGCCGGAAAAAATGACCTTTCCACCGGTAACAGCAAATTTTCGTAACCGATCCAACGATGCCTGGGTGATCACGGTAGAGGACGGAACGAGCACCGCTCGGTAAACTTGGCCGCTGAGGTTAATGAAACCGCCGTTCTCGAGCAAGGCTTCGGAGCTGAGCGCCTGCTCGTCGATGTAGTCGAAGTCGATCTGATGTTCCAACAACTGCTTTGAAAGCTTGGTAGTGCTGCGATCCGCTTCCTCGTCGCCCAACCACATGCTGTTTGCCGGATGGTACAAGGCGACCTGAGCTGCCGGGCGTCCAATCGACATGAGATAGCCGGCGCGATTGGTATACCATGCAAGCATCGGAAGTGCAGGCGGAGGCCCGGAGTTCGCAGCCGCATTCCCACCGCCGGAGCCTCCGCGCCTGAGAGCGCCCTGGATCTGCACCGCGTTCATGCCGCGGACCAGCTGATAGTCCAACTGAAACTTGCCGGCCACGCCTAACCCACCGCCTGCTTCGGTCCACGCCTTTGGCCTGCCATACAGGTGCGCGGCGGAAGAGGCCAGCTTGGGAAAATTGTTGTTCGTCGCGTAGGTCGAATCTTCCCGATTGACCAATTCCGGCAGCAACTGGCTCAAATTGTCGATGCCGGGAACTTGCACATGCCGCATGTCCCGGAAGAAATCGCCCTCGTTGCGGATGAGGTCCTCGCCGCGCGCGAGATTCAGCATCAGCTCCTCGTGGTTCAGGTGGACCAGGTATTCCAGATTGTTCTTTGCACACCAGTCCGCTTGAATGCCAAAGAAGCTGCTGCGGAAGATGCTGCTCCAGACGTCCCAATAGTCGGCTCTGGCGCGCCGCGCCTCGTCAGTCAATTTCGGCGCGAAGAACAAAGGCAGATACGGTTGCAGATCATATCCCTTCTGCTCTTTGAATTTCTCCAGCAGGGCTGGGGTCCAGGGGATGAAACCTGTGAAATCAGGCTCATCGCCGAAAAAGCCCAATACCGTTTTGCCGAACTCGTTGCCGAACAGCTCTTTGTAAACTTCATGGGTGGTCTTCAGGTATGCGCGGGTGGCTTCGGGATTCAGGTAGTCGATCAGCGAATATAGGCTGTCCTTGGAGTAGGTCCCGTCGGCGCGATTGATGTAGCGGGTGGGCGAACTGCGGAAGACGTGGCGCACCAGCACAATTTCACAACGTCCCTCCGGCGGCGCGGTAAACTTGATCTCACCGCTATGGATAGTAAGCGGCTGACTGGTCCCGGCGGCCGGACTCGCTACCAGCGCCCCTAACGTATCCGGCGGCGCGGGCATCGAGATGGTCTGCCCGGGGGCCAGGCTGATTCGCATATCGGCCACGATGCCCTGCATGCACAGTTGGGGGTAGTCAGCGCTGATCTTGCCGCCCGCAAAGCCGCTCGGATAGCTGCCTTCGTCGGCCAGCCAGACCTTCATGCCGCGTTTGCTTGCCTCTTCCACGGCGAACTTCGTGAGCGCCAGATGTTCGCTCGATAGGTACTTCGGATTCATGCCGCGAGCTGGGCCGAGATTCACGACCAAGAGGCCGTTCGTTACAAGCGTATCGAACTCCTGGACGATTCTCTCCCGGGTCAGTTCGCCGCCCCATATGGCCCAATGAATCGCGCCATATTCTCGCGGAGGAGTGCGAAAGTTTGCCGCTGCCTCGCGGAGCGAGGGAACTGTGATCTGCTGCCACGGCGCCTGCGCTGATAGCACCAGCGGCATCATGAGCGGCAGAAGAATCAGACCGGTGCGAAGCAAGAAGATCTTCCAATTAGGAAATTTCATAGTGCCGTACCTCTACCATTTATCCGTGCGGAACGGAGCTGCAGGAAGACCTGCGGCGTTATAAAGATTGCAGCCTTCGGGATAATTGTCCCAGGCGTAACGCACAGCTAAGGGCATTGTGAGTTGGGCGTTGCTTACGACGATCGTGTCACCCTCGATCCTGGCTTCAGCGGCTACAAATTTCCGATCGGCGCCTGCGATCGTGAGCCACTTGAGTGGGCCGTCTTTGGCCACCAGACCGCCTCCTAAGTGCGAGAAACTCAACTGAATGGTACCGCCGCTGATCTTCATCGATTCATACACCGGACCCGAGTACTCGATCTTGCGATCATAGACCTTGGCAAGAGCGATGCGTGTCAGACGTTCACCCAGCGCTTGCTTGTTGTGCGGGTGCACATCCTTCGGATCGCCGATATCGATAGTGACGGCCATTCCGGTATTCGGCATCGAGAGCACGGAGGCCTGGCCCTCGCGAACGCGCGGATTGTTGCTGATGTTATCGAGCGCCGCCAACTGGACGATGAAAAAGGGGAAATCACCCTGTCCCCAGAGCTTTCGCCAGTCCTGAATCAGCGTGGCTTGGACATGTCCGTAAAGCGATACGCCCTCGTCGCCACCGACGACGGATTCACCCTGATACCAGATCACGCCACGAATCGCGTAAGGGATGACGGGATTGATCATGCCGTTGAACAGGACCGTCGGGTAGTGTTGGTCCTGCACAGGATCGCGCTGCTGCTGGGGTGGCGGGCCCGGCCGGGCGTTAATGGTTTGCGGCGGCTTGGGTGCCTGCTCGGCCGGCGCCGCCGGATTGGCACGATAGAACTGGACCGCGGCGTCAAAATGATCGAGCATAGGCTTTAAAAGCGGATCGGCAGCCAGCGTTTCCCGCCGAATCCACGCTTCCGCCGTGCTGGCGCCAAATGCTAAGGTCAGAATACCGACCGGATGATGGATCTCGTTTTGGAGATCGCGGGCGAAGAAATAGCCGACCGCCGAAAAAGCCGGCACATTCTCGGGATTACATACCAGCCACTCGCCCTGGATTTCGGTTTGAGGTTCGTAGGTCTTGGCGGATTTGCCTGACAACATCCGGATCTGGGGGTGATTGGCCTCTGCGATCTCCTGTTCTTCATTGATCACCCCGGCGTAAGAGGCTTGTTTCTTCGAAACAGTAAACGCCATGTTGGACTGGCCAGAACCGAGCCACACCTCCCCGATCAGAACATCGCTGATCGTGATGGTATTGTTCCCGGCGATGGTCATCTGAAACGGGCCGCCGGCCTCGAGGTTGTTAAGGCGAACTACCCACTTCCCATCCGCCTGCGCAACGGCGGATTGCTTCTGCCCATTCAGCGTCACCGTGACCCGCTCGCCGGGACTTGCGGTTCCCCATATAGGAACTTGCATGCCGCTCTGCAACACCATGTGGTCGCTGAAGAGAGCGGAAGGTTTGACGTCTGCCGATGTCGACGTGGCGGTTGCCAGCATCAGGAACATGGGCGCCAGGATCGACCTGGGAAAGGCGATTCGCGTGTTGAGGATTTCGAGACAATTTTTCATATCAATCCTATTGGCGATTTTATTTGACGTTCTTCCTGGTGACCGGCTCCCCTTCTTTGACTTCCAAGGTCAGGCCGGAGAGGTCTACTTTGCGCGCGTTCTCAATGACGAAACCCTTCTGGGCTGTGATTTTGCAGTTCTTGAACTTCACGTTCTCGATCGGACTGTCGGCAAGGCCGTGCATCATCCCGACCGAGTTTACTGTTCCGGTTATGTTCTTGATCGTGATGTTGCGGACCACCGGCAACACTTTCGCTGGAGGCGCAATGGGCGGAACCATGCGCCATTCCATGTTGAATTCAAATGCCTGGCGCGTGTCTTTGAGCTGCATGTCGCGGTACGTGATGTTCTCGACCACGCCACCGCGGCTCGGCTGCGTCTTGAAACGGATTGGCGCCCAGTTGCCAGCATCAGAGATACAATTTCGAACTTCTACCTTGCGGATGCCGCCGGAGGTTTCGCTGCCCATGGCAACGCCGCCGTGACCATAATGGAAGCGGCTGTTCTCGACAACAATATCCTCGCTGGGGCGGTTAACGCGGAGGCCGTCGGCATCTTTGCCGGACTTGATCGAGATGCAGTCGTCGTTGACGTCGATGTCGACATTGTTCACTCGTACGCGGCGTGAGGAATCGATGTCGATGCCGTCGGAGCTGGGGATGTTGTGGTCGGCTGTGATTGTCAGATTCTCCGCAGTCACATCTTCGGAGTAAAGAATGTGAAGACACCAGACCGCTTGCTGGCGTAACTTCAGGTCGGCGATGCGGACGTGCTTACAGTTCTGGATGCAGATCAAGCGCGGGCGGCCGACGCGAGGTCCCGTGGGCTGTTGACCCGCCCGCCCCGGTTGCTGGACGGCGCTGCGTTGCAGCCACACATCGCCGGCGCCGTCGACCGTGCCTTCGCCGCTGAGTCCCACGCCGGTCATATCAGTGAAATTCAGCAGGGCCGAGGTCCATTCGCGCTCCACTCCCTCCCATCGCGTATGGACTTGCGGATAGTCCTGCGGATTGACTGAGCCCTTCAGTATCGCGTCCTTTTCGATAAGCAGACTTACCCCCTGCTTGAAGAACACCGCACCCGTGATAAATGTGCCCTTCGGGACAACCAGGATTCCGCCGCCGTGCTGAGCCACCTTGTCGATCAGGGCCTGAATCGCACTGGTGTTCAGGGTTTGCCCGTCGCCTACGGCGCCGGCGCTGGTGATTACGTAGCGCTTGGCCACGCTTTGCGCTGCGGGAGTTCCGGCGAATGCCAATGCCGCCAGAAGAAGCATCGAACTGACTCTTTGCATGAGTCATCCTTTTCTTCAATTGGGGATGTCGCTGCTGGTCCGCGAATCTTGTGCCCAGTGTTGCCGACGCGAGAATCACGGAGGCCAGGCGGTCGTCAGTCTCCGCGAGGAAGCGGACTACTTTGCGTACTCCGCGACAAATTCCTCGGCTGCAAACTCGCCGATTCTGCGCGTGAACTTGATCTTGTCTCCGGACAACGTGCCCTTGTACTCGAGTCGGTTTTCTTCGTCCTGGAATTCCTTATAACCATTTCTATCCGAGAGCACAAGGATAAAGCAAGGGAAGCAATTTCGTCGCTAATCACAAATATTTTTCTGGGCAGGAGCCAAAAATCCACTTGTCCGGTATCGCCGTTTTACAACCACTACGCCTTGCCGTCGTATTACCAACTTGCAAATGAAATCACAGGATTTCGCCTGGATGGGCACCCTGACTTTGATCTTCCTTCAACCTGGCCTTTGTTCGGAAGTGTCAGAACTTCGAATCAGCACGAAGGTTCTGCCCACGGATCACACGGATGGTTTCATTAATTTAAACGATTACACACGATGGCCAATGGACCAAACACCTGGCCTTTAATTATCGTTATCTCGCCAGTGCTCATCCTGAATGCAGACCCGTCATAGCCAGTGTAACGAAAATAAAACGTGAATCTTCCTTCGGGCAAGTCGGCTATTAGGAATACGCCATCTATATTTTCAACAAAACGCGCAGTGCTGTCAGTCTCATTTTCCTTAGAAATTGCATTCACCATAAATTTCCAAACCGGATTTCCTTCCGGATCAACGACGCGGCCGAATATGCCCCCACGAGCATTCGTAGGATCCATTTTAATTACCAATTCCCGATCCTGTTCCCCAATCCAAATACGCTTGTTCACATAGCCATCGGCAGATGCTATCAGGTCGTGTCCACGAGCATCCGGAATTCGCAATACAAATCTACCCTGTCTGTCCGTTTTTGTGCGTTCACGAATCCCGCCCGAATCGGACACGCATGCCTCCGAAATTGGTTTTCCATCCATGGTCATCACCAGTCCCGTCAAAACTCGTGGCTTGTAAAGAACCACATCATTTTGTAGTTGGCGAGGACTAATCCAGGCCGAACGAGTGGCATATCCGTCTGCTGCTATGCTGCATGGAGTTGCCATCAATTCAATTCGAGAAAAAAGCCGCACTCTGGTGATCCCATTTCGGTCTGTGCGAACTGTCGGCGCGATTTGTTCGGAAGATATTACAGCACCCTGTATCGGACGGCCTTGGGAGTCGGTCACTCTTACCGTTGTCTCCGCTGAATAGTATTTGGTAAGCTTGAAATCCAAAGAAACGCTGTGGAGTCTATCGACATTGTACGCAGCTTGATGCTCATCCAAGTATCCTTCCGCCTTTGCTATACGTAGCGACATAAGTAATGCCGCATAATTATCTTGCATTCATCGGCATCTCCTGCCATATTGTGGGCAGGGGGGCACGAGCATGCGTAAACTGCAGATCTCTGATAAGGAGATCATGAGGGTTGCCGTGCAACAGGAAATCCTGCGATCCGCGGAATCGCGCTACGATCATCGGTTGCATGGCATCCTCCTGATTACTCACGGCCTCAACTGCTATGACGTTGCCGATATTCTCGGGCAGGACGCGCGGACTATCGAACGCTGGGTGCAGCGTTTTGAAAATCGCGGCTTTGCCGGGTTGCATGAAGGCGAAAGAGAGGGCCGACCGCGGCGTCTCAGCGAAGCCCAGTGGGAAGCTGTTAATCGCGACTTGCGGCGAAATCCACGGGAGTTTGGACACACGCAGAACCTCTGGGATGGAAAACTCCTTGCCCATCACCTGGAGACATTTCATGACGTTGGCCTGGGCGTGCGGCAATGTCAGCGGCTTTTCCGCCAGATGGGGTTCCGTTTGCGAAAGCCACGGCCGCTGATCGCCCATGCAGATCCCGCGGCGCAAGCCGCATATAAAAAAACTCCGTCGCCTCGCTCGCGACGAAAGCCTTGAACTTTGGAGTTTGGACGAATGCCATTTCCAGCAGCATGGAAGCCGCTGCATAATGTGGGTCCCCGCGGAAGAAACGGATCCGACGCTGCTCCACGCTCCGACGCGGAAGTCCGTTGCCCTTTTCGGAGCCGTCAATCTACACGACGGGCAACTGGTGACCCAATTCTCTCCGAAATTCGATGCCGTCACGTTTTGGGACTTTCTGAAGAAAATATTGCGCCGCCGGCCATCCAACCGGCGTCTTGTCCTGATTCTCGACAATGCTCGTTATCACCACGCGACGCTGCTGCAACCCTTCCTTGCGAAAAGGCGTCAGGTTCTCTCGTTTTCATTTCTGCCGCCGTACAGCCCAGAACTGAATCCCGTCGAGCGGGTATGGAAGCTCACGAGACGGCTTTGTACTCACAATCAGTATTTTCCACTACTCAACGATCTGGTTGCCGCAGTAACGGCCCAGTTGGAGTTGTGGAGGAAACCAAACCAGATGCTCCAACGATTATGCGGCATTACTTAAGACGCTCTGTATAGGAGTGGGACGAGCCCTTCCGGCAGCGAAGATATCTCATATCTCCCCAGTCTGTCAGTAATAGAACTTAACTCAGTTTCATGCGTCTCCTCGGCAGACAATCCGAACCATGTGCTGACGACAGCGCCAGGAATTGGTTGGCCCTCGGAGTCCATCACATGCCCTTGAACCGACGCGGGAGCTTCCCTCAAGACGTAGTTCCTCTCGACGAACCCGGGTTCTTGAAATTCAACTTCAGCATGAAGGGAATCGTAGCCTCTCTTGGTCACTGCAATTGAGCAGCTTCGAACTGAATCGTCGAGCGACATGCGACAGGATCCCGATTGGTCAGTGAAGGATTGCGTAATGAGATCTTTGAAACCCTCTGAATCCGGATCATATGTCTTATAGACCCGAATTGTTGCGTCGGTTATCGCGAATCGTTCAGGCGAAAAGACCCGCACTATGATGCCGTGTTCATGACTCACCATGTTGGATTGGTTTCCGAACTCGAGGACAGAATGATAGGCCGATTCAAGATTAGATAGCACACCGTTTGGAAACACAGTCCTGCTTTGTGAGTCTTTTATTGTTATCGCCCGCGGCGATTTGATGTCGTTCCTTGTCTCAATTTTAGCTAATGGACTTGAGCTTTTGAATCTGGGATTCAGCACAACGAACAACAGGGCGATTAGGACAAAAAATGCAATGATCAGGAAAACGCGCCATCTTCTTATTTTGTCCAAATTCTCCCCCAGTTTGTGTTCAATGGAGCGGTACCGATTCACTTTGCTTCGAGATCAGTACTGGTACATACGGCATTACTTTGCCTCATCTCCAGATTCAACAGACGAATCGCACCTTCAATCAATACCCAAATGATTTTACGTTTGGTAACCTTGCACGGCGGCAAAAGATTTGGTGCGCCGAAATCCGGGATGTTTAATGGCCCGGATCCCAGGTGGCACATACACTTTTCAGCCATCCCGCAGGACTGCCAACGCTAACAAGCCCGGTTTTAAACAGCTTTTACTTTGGTTTGTGGAGGTACCGTATCATATAGACCCGCATAGCCTTATGGCCGCAAATCGACTCAATGACTGGTAAGTGGCGCAATCGGAAACTACCGGCCGAGCCTCCTGGCAAGCGGCAAAAACACGGTTTCGCGCTTTTCAAAATGACCGGAGCCCTCGACCGAGGATTTTGCCGTTCTGATGAATTATCGAGCTGAATCGATGGCAGCTGCAATTCTCGTGGCAGGGCTGCGGTTCAGTGGAAGATGATTTTCTTCGGCCGGAAAACCGGGTCCTATTTCCGCCGGATGGCTTTGCGCTGTCACCGCGCGTCAAAAAAGCGGAAATGGCAGAACGTCCCGGGTCTTCCCCGGTGTTCCTGTTGACGCCCCGGAATGGGGAGCATTAAGATCGTTTTGTCTGTTTCGAAAATAGCGGCAAAAAGCGAGAGACTTCGGGGTCGGTATCGGCATCGGAATCGAAAATGTCGATCCCAAAAGGCCGATTCCAATAACGATTCCGACGCCGACCCCGAAAAGAACACGAAACCAGAATTACATTGTCATGCGTCATCGGGTGCGCCCCAAGCGCATGAGAGGCTGTTTCATGCAGGAGAATCACTTGTGGTTCATCTTTTCCGTACTGCGTTGATCGCCCTCGCCATCATGGCCTTTACAGTATCTAACCCACTGGCGCTGACCGACCGTGCCGCCAAGCCGGCCGCGTTCCAGCCCCCCGCCTCGCCGCGCACCACCTACAACTTCAACCCCGGTTGGAAATTCATCCGCGAGGATGTGCCCGATACGGTGAAGCCCGACTTCGACGACACCGCGTGGACGAGCGTCAGCACGCCGCACACTTGGAACGACGTTGATAGCTACCGCTCGTTCATCAGCCACAGTGCCGGCGACCGCGGCGCCTTCTCGGGCATCGGCTGGTATCGCAAACACTTCAAGCTCCCGGCTAGCGCGAAGGACGGCAAAGTCTTCCTCGAATTCGAGGGCCTCAAGCAGGCGGGCCGGTTTTTCGTCAACGGCCAGCCCGCCGGCAAATTCGAGAATGGCATCACCGCCTGCGGACTGGACATCACCAGCCTTGTCCGCTTCGGCGACGCGGACAACGTTCTCGCCGTGAAGGTGGACAACAGCAACGACTACAAGGAGGAGTCCACCGGCATCGAGTACCAGTGGATGGGCCGCGCCTTCAACCCCAACTTCGGCGGTCTCAACCACAACGTCTGGCTGCACGTCACGGGCAAGATTTACCAAACCCTCCCGCTCTACGAAAACCTCCAGACCACCGGCGTCTATGTTTACGCCCGGAACATCGATCTGAAAGCCCGCACCGCCGAGATCAACATCGAGGCGCAGGTACGCAACGAGTCCGGCGATTTCGCCGCGATCTCCCTCTCTGCCATCGTGGTGGACGCCGCCGGCGTGGTGCGCGCCAAGTTGAACAGCACCACCTCCGACCTCGTCCACGGCCAGACCGAGACCTTCACAGCCTCCGGCCCGCTCGCAGGAGCGCATTTCTGGGACGTAGACGACCCCTATCTCTACGACGTGTATTCCATTCTAAGCGTGGGTGGAAAAGTCGTCGACGTGAACAAGGTCCGCACCGGCTTCCGCAAAACCGAATTCAAGGGCGGCGTCGGCACCGGCGGCGTTTACCTCAACGGCAAATTCATCTGGCTCACCGGCTACGCCCAGCGCGCCGTCAACGACTGGGCCGGTCTTGGCCAAGCCTATCCGGACTGGATGCACGACTACAACGCGCAGCTCGTGCGCGCCAGCAACGCTAATTACATCCGCTGGATGCACATCTCACCCCAGGCCGCCGACGTGCGCGCCTGCGATCGTTTCGGCATCGTGCAAGTCTGTCCCGCGGGCGACAGGGAGTTCGACCCCGTCAAAGACACCCGGCTGAAACCGGAAGTCGCCGTGCGCCAGTGGCAGCAGCGCGCCGAGGTCATGCGCGCGACCATGATTTACTTCCGCAACAGCCCGAGCATTCTCTTCTGGGAGGCGGGCAACCAGGTCGTCACCGTCCCGCACATGGAAGAAATGGTCGCCCTCCGGAAAAAATGGGACCCCAGCGGCGGCCGGGTCATGGGCACGCGGCACGGCGATGACAACGCCGCCGCCACAGCCCTCACCCCCGTGTCCGAGTATTACGGCGTGATGATCGGCCAGGACCAACGGACCGATGAACTCGCCACGCCCACCGCAGTCTTTCGCGGCTACAGCGCTGAACGCCGCGATCGCGCGCCCCTGATCGAGACCGAGGATTTCCGCGACGAGGCCCTGCGCAGCATCTGGGATGATTTTTCGCCGCCGCATTTCGGCTTCAAGAAAGGCCCCGACGACACCTGGCACTGGAATTCCGAAACCTTCGCCCTTGCCGGCGCCGCGCGCTACCGCGCCTACATGGCCAACCGCATCGACAATCCCGACCCCGCCCATTCCAAATGGTCGGCCTACGCTTCGATCTATTGGGCGGACTCGAACGCTGATGGCCGCCAGCAAAGCAGCACCGTCCTGCGCGTCAGCGGCAAAGTCGACGGCGTGCGCCTGCCCAAGGAGTTGTTCTACGTCTCGCGCGTGATGCAGAACGCGCAGCCCGACCTGCATATCGTCGGCCACTGGAACTATCCCACCGGCACCAAGAAAACGGTCTACGTCGCCGCCAACCACTGCGACGCCGTCGAACTGTTCGTCAACGGCCAGTCCAAGGGCGTAGTAAAGAAAACATTCGTGTTTATCGACCCGATGGAAACGCGCGAAAATGCGAAAAACAAGGGCGACACCGGATTCATCTACGCCTTCCCGGATGTCGCCTTCGCGCCAGGTGCGATCAAGGCGGTCGCCACCAAAGGCGGCAAGGTTGTGGCACAGCAAGAAATCAAAACCGCCGGTGCGCCGAAGGCCCTCAAACTCACCGTGCATACGGGCCCGGCCGGTTTGCAGGCCGACGGCGCGGACGTGGCCTTCATCGACTTCGAGGTAGTGGACGCGCAGGGCAATCGCTGCCCGACCGACGAAGCGCGCGTGGATTTTGCGGTGCAAGGCCCGGCCGTCTGGCGCGGCGGGCTCAACAGTGCGCTCGTGAATTCGACCAACAACCTCTACCTGAACACCGAGTGCGGCATCAACCGTGTGGCCATGCGCTCGACGCTCACGCCCGGCGCCATCACCGTGACCGCCACGCGCGCGGGACTCACCCCCGCCACCGTAAAGATCGAATCAAAGCCCGTGGAAATCATCGGCGGTCTCATGCGTGCTCTGCCGCCGACGCTGCCTGGTCCGCGAGGCGCAGCGCGGTAAACCCTTCCCATGAGAACTCCTCCCCATTCAACCATGGCCCTTCATCCCCTTAAATCGAGTTTCCTATAGGTAACGACAATGAAGAATCACTTCCTCGCGGACGCAGGAATGACCCGAACCACCCGAATGGCAATGCGGGGCGTCTTGATGTCGCTGGCGGTTTTCGTCAGCTCGGCCATCGCCACGGGCCAGGATGAGTTCTACGTGGCGGGGAACGATGTTCAGGTCACGTTCCTCCCCAAGACGCCGGGACCGCCCATCGCCGGGCTGGCCAGAGTGAAGCGGGCCGGTTTGAGAACGGCCGCTGGGTGGTGACGCGTCTGCTGGCCGGACACGATTGTGTGCTGGAGTACGATCAAGCGAAGGCCGCGGCGGCGAACCAGTCGGGCAGCGGACTGCGCTTTGCGGACGACGGGCCCAGCATTCAGCGGGTCAACCCATATTAGTATTGTTGAGGAGATCAACCATGAAAAATAGGATTCTGTTGAGCTGCATCACTCTATTCGCGCTCGTCGTCACGGTGAGCGCGCAAACCCAGCTCACCGCGCCGATTCCCCGCCTCGAAAAGCGCGGCGCAGTCACCCAACTGATCGTAGACGGCAAACCATTCCTGGTCCTCGGCGGAGAACTCGCCAACACGGCTTCCTCCAGCCTTGACTACATGAACTCGGTGTGGCCCAGACTCAACAAAATGAACCTCAATACTGTTCTGGCGGCGATTGCCTGGGCCTGGATCGAGCCTGAGGAGGGCAAGTTCGATTTCTCGCTCGTGGATGGCCTGCTTGCCGGAGCGCGCAGCAACAATCAGCGGATTATCTTTTTGTGGTTTGGGAGCTGGAAGAACGGCATCTCCAGCTTTGTCCCCGCCTGGGTCAAATCAAACCAGGAACGGTTTCCTCGCGTGCAGATCAAGGGAGGAAAGTCCATTGAGGTACTCTCCACATTCAGTGATTCGAACCGCGATGCCGATGGCCGAGCCTATGCAGCCTTCATGCGCCACCTTCGTGAGGTCGACTCGGACAGGCGGACTGTGATCATGGTCCAGATGCAGAACGAGGTGGGCATTCTCGGAGATTCGCGGGACCGCTGTGCCTCGGCCAACGAAGCCTTTGCCGGTCATGTGCCTGGGGCGTTGATGGATTATCTGCAAAAAAACAGGGGATCCCTGCTGCCGGAGTTTGTCAAATTATGGGAGTCCGCCGGCTACAAGGCCTCGGGAACTTGGCAGGAGGTCTTCGGCCTCGGCACGGAGACAGACGAAATATTCATGGCGTGGAGCTATGCACGCTACATGGATCAGCTTGCCCATTTGGGAAAGGAGGAGTATCCCTTGCCGGTTTTTACTAACACCTGGATAGTGCAGCCGGAAGACAAAGGGCCGGGGGACTATCCCAGCGGGGGCCCGGAGCCGAAGGTACTGGACGTGTGGCGGGCAGGTGCCCCGAATATCGACTTCAATGCGCCGGACATTTATCTGCCCAATTTCGCCGAGTGGTGCGCCAAGTTCAACCGCAATGGAAACCCACTGTTCGTTCCCGAGTCAAGGGGGGACGCAGCGGGCGTGGCCAACGCGTTTTATGCAATCGGCCAGCACAGCGCGATCGGCTACTCACCTTTCGGGATTGACAACACAGTCCGACTGATAGCATTGCGGCCCGATCTCAATCAGCAGGGACCGACAGAAATTGAGAATCTGCCTCTTCCGAAGGGCTATGCAATTCTCCGTCAACTCATGCCTCTGATCCTCGAACATCAGGGCAAAGGCACGATTGCTGCCGCGTCGCTGAACGCACAGAACAAAACCCAGACTTTAAAACTGGGAGACTATGCGCTGAATGTCGACCTGAACCACAATCGCCGAGATCCCAGTCAGGTGGCGGCCTTCGGCTATGGCCTCTTCATCGCCGTGGGACCCAACGAATACGTGGTGGCCGGCCAGGACGTCCAGATCACCTTCAGCCCGATTACGCCCGGGCCTCCGATCGCTGGCCTCGCCACGGTGGAAGCCGGGACGTTCGTCGACGGCCGCTGGGTGCCAGGGCGGCAACTGAGCGGTGACGACGTTCTGTTGAACTATAATCTGGCCGCGGCCGCCGCAATGAACCAGTCGGGGAGCGGCCTGCGCTTTTCCGGCGACGGTCCGAGCATCCAGCGTGTAAAGCTCTATCGCTATCGTTGAGCTTTCTCGGAGCCTTTGGAGTGCGGCGGCACGACGCCGCTTTGTTAGGCTTCAAAGCGGCGTCGTGCCGCCGCACTCCAAAGGCGCTTCGCGCAACGGCTGTGCTTTTCATGCGCTTGGGTAAGCCCCGGCGCATGAGAGGCTGCTGCCTCAAAGACCGTAAGACTTAAGGAACGCTCTTTTCGGAGGATCCATATGGCCCTTTACCATGCATTGTTCATTCTGCTCGCAGCAATCGTCTCCAGCTCTGCCGCTGGGCTCGAGCGACCGGATGTCACCTTCAAGATCTTTCAGTTTCCGGCCGACAAGATCCCCCGGATTGACGGCAAGACCGATGACTGGGACATGGTGCCCAAGGATTACGTTATCGGCACCGATCAGCTGGTGGACGACAACGGAAAGTATCTCAAGCCCGATCCGCAGAACCTGGATGTCCGGGTGCGCGTCGGCTGGGTGAAGGGCCTGAATCGGCTCTATTTTCTTTACGAAGCCTATGATAACTACTGGGACTTCGCCCGGCCCGATCTGCACAACGACACTTTCGAAGTGGTGGTGGACGGCGACGCTTCGGGGGGGCCCTTGATCGACCACGGACATCCCGACGTATGGAAACCTGAAATGGTCGGACCGGAAATGTCGGTCCTCGACAGGCGGCTGGACCCGGCGGAAGACCACTGGTCATTCCACGGCGTCCATGCGCAGAATTATCACATTTTCACCCCCGCCAGGGATAAGGACTGGTGCCTGGCGTGGGATTCTGCCACGTGGATCAAAGAACTGCCATATGCGAACGCGGCATACTCTTATGATTTCCAACCTGGCGAGCCCGGAAAATTGACGCTCGAGTTTTGGATCACACCTTTCGACTACGCCGGTCCTGAAGGCCCACAACGGGCCGTCGAATCCGTGCTTTTCGAAAACAAGATTATCGGCCTGTGCTGGGCAGTCATTGATTATGACGACGTCAACGCCAAGGTGAACAACGGATTCTGGAATCTCTCGCGCAAGCACACAATGTACGGAAATGCTTCGCAACTATGCGCCTTCAAGCTTATGCCGCTGGAGCCTCAGTTCCGTAAATCGATCGAGGCCCAGTGGTCCTTCAAAGTTGTGGACATGGATCGCCGTCTGGTTGCGTTCAAGGATCAATCGACCGGAAATATCACCTCCTGGAGATGGGACTTTGGCGACGGTGAGGTCTCGACGGACCAGAATCCGATCCACCAGTACAAGAGAGCTGGGAACATTGTCGTCGTACTCGATGTGGAAGGCCCGGCCGGCAAATCGCGCCGCTCGAAGGTTTGGGACGTTCAGCTGAAATGATCTCGGCAACAAAGGAAACGTTCAACTTCCAGCGTGCAAAGGATGTTCACGCTAGATTCTATCGCGACAAATCCTCAACAACGCGAGTCAAGGATTTTCAACAACGTGGAGAATAAGAGGTACCGGGAGCGGTAGCGACCGGGTACTTTACCAGGTCGCTACCGCTCCCTGTACTGTACACCGCACTGGAACCGTGACACTCCTGGATTCTGAATCCTGGCTTCTGGCTCCCAAATCCCGCAGGGATTTCAAGGGGCCACGGCGACGTTCCCGATTTTCCGAGGAATTTCGCCAGCCCAACGCCATTGCCCGACATCGGATTGCGCTATGAGCTGCAGCTGCCCTTCGTGCCTCTCAATGAAAGTGAGTCTATCGCCGAACTGAGGGCCCGCATTCGGAAATTTATCGCGCGATGGTCGCGGCCATCAAGCCGACGACAACCTCAGTGGCCAGCGCGCATGCCGTGAGCGATTTCAGGGTCTTGGCAGGATCAAGCGGCAGGTCAAGCACCGTGGCGGCTCCGCCCGGCACCACGCGGCCTTTGCCTTGGAATTCGTTGACGTCGAGAGTCCGCACCGTACCGGTCATCAAGTCGACGCGCGGCGGAATCGGCTCCGGACGCGAAAATGCGAAATCGTCGATGAAATACTCTTGGTCAATCGGCCACCAGTTGACTGGATTGTGGGGGGCGAGCCGCTGGTTTGTCCCATTCTGGTAGTTCGCAATCCCTTCGCCGTTATCGATTCGACTCTGCATCCAGTTTTTCGAGCCGGCCACCAGCAGAAAAAGATGTTGCCCACGGCCGCTCAAGGGAATTTGGGCTTCACGAGGATAATTATCCCATTGCGAAGTGAACAGGATGTTTTTGGCGTCCCCGGGGCCAGACGTTGCAGATGGCACCCTCTGAGGCGATCCGGGGGATCCTCGAGTGTCTGGACCTGCCGTCGAGGGCGCCACCGATTGCTCCCGCTGTAGACGAACGGGAGCAATGGGACCTGCCGTTGTCACAGGACGGCCGTGGGCCAGGGGCCGGACGGACCTGCCAGACGGTGGATTTGTCTGCCCCCGCCATCCCTTTCCGGGTGTAGAATCCTGCCAGAGCAGCTCACAGCCGTGATTTAGAGAGGCCGGGAAGTTAACATAGTCTCTCAACTACGAACCTGAGGACCCGGGGAGGGCAGATGAGCGGACGCCTTGGCGCGGACCTCGATCGAATACGCGGCTTGTCCTTCCTATCCGCTGCCCATCATCTGCTGGATCTACGAGACTCTGCAGCAAGACGACAACCAGCGGGTGGCCAAGGAGTACTTTCTGGAAAAGCTTGAGCCAGATTTCCACGACCGCACGGAAAAGCAGCTGGAAAGGGCGATCAATTGGGGACGCTTCGCCGAGCTATTCGCTTTCGACGACCACGCCGACGAACTCTACCTGGAATCCCAATAGCAGTCCGCAAACAACTGTAGGAAGAAACGGAAAACTGGGAGCGCATGACGGCAATCATCAATCGAGTCCTTGAAGGTGCGTAATCGGAGGAAACCATGCCGGCATCCATTCGAGCGTTCTTCTGGCGGCTGATGAATTTCATCCGCCGGGCAAAACCCGGAATATCACTCAGTGAGGATCGGGAGTTTCACCAGCAAATGCAGGTCGAGGCCAACCTCCACGAAGGCATGAGTCCGGAAAAGGCGCGGCGGCATGCACTGATTTCGCTCGGTGGCGTGGAGCGGACCAGGGATGCAGATCGCGAGGCCCTCGGGATCAGGTGGTTTAACGAGTTGAGGCAGGATCTGCGCTTTGGCATGCGTATGTTGGCAAAAAGCCCGGGATTCACTGCGGTCGCCATGCTGGTCTTCGCGTTGGGCATCGGTGTCAACACGGCGATCTTCAGCATCGTTAATGCGGCTTTGTTCCGCCCGCTCCCGGTACACTCTCCCGGTGAGCTGGTCAGTGTATACGGCATCCACGGAAAGGGCGCGAGGCCAAGCTTTATCCCCTACCCGGATTATCTGGATATCAGGGGTCAGAAGGATGTCTTTGCGGGCATGCTTGCTTTCACAGTGTTCATGGAACCTGTTTCTGCAGGCAATAGGACCGAGGTGACCATCGGGGAGCAGGTTTCCGGCAATTATTTTGATGTTCTGGGAATCAAGCCGGCCGTCGGGCGCGCATTTCTGTCGGCGGAGGTGGACAAGCCAGGTGCGCAACCCGTAGTCGTCATCAGTCAGAATTTTTGGAAACGCCGGCTGAATTCGGATCCGGATGCTCTGGGAAAGAGCATAAAAATCAGGGGTCATAGCTTCACCATCGTCGGGATCGCGCCTGCTGAATTCAAGGGTCTGTGGCTGCCTGAACTAGCCTCGGCTCAAGTCTGGGTCCCGATCGTGAACATGGCAAGCCTGGATGAGAAGGGATCTTTCCTGGCGGATCGGAACCGAGACTCAGTCCTGGCCATAGGCCGTCTGACGCCGGGAGTCACCCTCAGGGAGGCCCAGGCGGCGGTGGAGACGAAAGCGCGCCAACTGGAGCAATCCTACCCGGCCACGAATAAGGACCATTCCTTCCGGTTGCTGGCGACCAACAGCGTGCGCGTTGCCCCGGAACCTTCTGCGGACGTCGTCCCCAGGCTCCTCTCCGCCGCACTCATGACAGTGTCCGGCACCGTGCTCCTCATTGCCTGTGCCAACATAGCGGGGCTCCTGATGGCGCGGGGGATCACCCGAAGGAAAGAGATCGCGGTTCGCCTTGCCGTCGGCGCGGGCAGGTTTCGGCTGATCCGCCAATTGCTGGCCGAAAGTGCGCTGCTTGCGCTGGCCGGCGGCATCTTGGGGTTGTTTCTCGCGCGTCTCCTGGTAAATCTTGCCATTTCCACCGCACCAAATCAGATCGAGTTTGTGGAATTATCCTTGGACATTCCCATCGACATGCGCGTGCTGCTTTTCACGGTCCTGGTATGCATCGGCACCGGGGTGCTGGTCGGGTTGATGCCTGCGGTGCGCGTTACGAAGACCCATCTGGTGAGCGCACTCGCTGCGGAGGGCATCGTGTCGGCGCACAGGGAACGCCATCGCTTGCGCCACTGGATCCTTGTTCCTCAGATTTGCTTTTCCCTGGTGTTGCTGATCATAGCCGGGCTTTTCGTCAAGACGGTCCTTCAGGCCGAGTGGATCGATCCCGGATTTAATGTCAAAAGTTCCGCAGTTCTCTCGGTCGACCTCCAATGGAACAAATATACGGAGGAACAAGGGCGGGCCTTTTATCGCCGGCTCCTGGAGAGCGCGCAAGCCCTGCCCGGCGTCACTGCGGCGAGCCTCGTTGATGCTCTCCCTACGTCTTTCCCAAATGGTCCTCACCGCAATTGGTTCCTCACAGAGCAGGAGCAGGCTGTCGGGAAAAAAGTAGGCCGGTACGCGTACTGTGAGCTTATATCTCCGGACTACTTCCGAACGATGGTGATACCAATCCTTCACGGGCGCGACTTTAATCTTCGGGATGGTTCATCCGCTCCACGCGTAGCCATCGTCAGCGAAGAAGCGGCGCGCCGATTCTGGCCTGGACAGGATCCCATTGGAAAACGGCTGGCGTTTGAAAACCGAAAAGGACGGCTGGTGGAGGTGGTCGGGGTTGTCAAGGACGTTCGGGGGGCGTTAGACAGGACGCAAAATCCTTTCATATACCTGCCGTTTGAACAGCAATACGCGGCGGGGATGCAACTCGTGGCGCGCAGCGCGGGAAATCCGGCGCCGTTGGCCGAGCGCCTGAGAACCCTCGCCTACGAAGTCGACCAGAATGTGGCTGCAGTCGAAAGCAAAACCGTGGCAGAAAATGTCGGCCTGTCGATATACCTGCTACGAACGGCGGCGGCGGTTCTTGCAGTCTGCGGAGGTTTCGGATTGCTGCTCGCGACCGTGGGGCTGTACGGCGTCGTTTCCTATTCCGTGGCCCAACGCACCCGGGAGATCGGTCTGCGCGCGGCGCTCGGCGCCCGGAGCGCGGACATCATACGGATGGTCATCGGCGAGGGGCTCAAAGTCTCCATGGTGGGAACTGTCTTTGGGATCCTGCTGGCTCTCGCGGCAAAGAAATACATCATGAGGTTTTCGCTCGGGCTCGTGACCTTCGATGCGGCTGCTTTCGTCGGCATCCCGCTGTTGCTTGGCGCCGTCGTCCTCCTGGCCTGCTACCTGCCGGCGCGCCGCGCCGCCCGCGTGGATCCGCTCACAGCACTGAGAGAGTTGTAGAGTCAATGCCAAGTCTCTCAGAGATTGATAATGCCTGGCAGGACTGTGGCATTGCATCAACTTGCATTCAGGAGCGGGCGACCAATTCGAACATCAGAATTCGTCCGATGATGATTCCGATCAGAACCATCGGAAACAGGAGCCTGCAGGCGCCGGTGCCGAATTCTCGGGGACTACCACCCATCCAGACTAGAACTGCAACTGTGATCGGCAGGATACCCGCGAGCAGGATATAGAGTCCCAGCCAGATCAAATACTGCGATAAGAGCAGATGCAGTCCGGCCCGCAACCGGCCGGCCAGAAACTCGTCCGGCTGAGTTTCTGACAGCTGGACAACCATCCACAGGGCTGATACCGTCCGCCATCCCTTTCCGGGTGTAGAATCCTGCGAGAGCAGCTCACAGCTGTGATTTAGAGAGGCCGGAAGTTAACATAGTCTCTCAACTACGAACCTGAGGACCCGCGAGGAGGGCAGATGAGCGGACGCCTTGGCGCGGACCGCGATCGAATACGCGGCTCGTCCTTCCTATCCGCAAGGCCGGCGTCATCCGGCTCCCCGACGCGAAAGTGGAGAGCTGAAGCGTCAGGCGGCTGACCTTACCTGGAAATTCAGCATATAAGACATGTTGCCTTGCATAGATCCACTTGGACCGACATCTGGCCTCTGCCTTCCGACCAGAAGCATGGGTCAGAGGTCCCTTCTCAAGCCATTGGGGCACACCGGCTTCCCTGAAGCCAGCGTTTGCTCCAATACCGCAAGGTTTGCTGGATTGCTGATGCGCGATGGATGGTACAAATGGTACTGAATGGCTCGGTGTCT